>Ga0209541_10000907_pt1 | contig 58959 bp, 55 predicted proteins | sample RifCSPlowO2_01_FD_184027 | JGI IMG/M metagenome (GOLD analysis project Ga0209541, IMG submission 184027) | Groundwater microbial communities from Rifle, Colorado - Rifle CSP2_plank lowO2_0.1 (SPAdes) (version 2) | ecosystem: Environmental > Aquatic > Deep subsurface > Groundwater | place... | reverse complement strand
CTGTCAGTTTTCTGCCAATTCTATTAGTTGCTTCGTTTTGTAAATTCTCAACAGTTACAGAAAAAATTATTTCGTTGTCTTGTTTTTTATTTTCGTCCATAGTTTTATTTATTGATTATCTTTTCAAAACCAGAATTATACTCGACCAATTTCGTCCAATTGATTTTTCCATCATCGCAAAACTTTTGCGAGAACTCTAGCGTGAGCTTGTTCACAACTTGAGCATAGTTTTCTGAAAATTCCTCGTTTTTCTGCTTTGCTTTATAACCAATCGGCTCAACAATGTCTATGTAAAGTTTTTCATTTCCGGAAATAAGTTCCCAAAATCGTTGACCACATAATTTCAAGTATTCGCCCTTATCCGGTCTATTATCTTTGCCAAAACAACAACCATTGACTGCGACAACTTTTTTGCCAGTTTTCGCTCGTAATAACTTTTTTGCGGTCTCAAAATTGACCCGCAATTGTCTGATTTGACTCGAATTGCCCCAATTCCAACCAGCCTTGATTTCAACGACATAAATTATCCCATCTTTTTCAAACTCTAAATCAACACCTGTCAGTTCTGATTTTTTCGCGCCGTATACCTTATCACAAACAAAAATTGCCAGACCTTCGATAAAATCTCCAAATAGCGTTTCCTCTTGTGATTGTAGAAAGGCATCCAAAAACCCCCTGACCAAATCCTGCGCCGTTAGTACGTTTTTTGCTTTGAATAGATAGGGGTTCTTCTGTTTCAGAATTTTAAGCAAATCAACTTTGTTCTGCACATAATCCAGCCTTCGTTGATGAAAGACTGAAATATGTTTTTCTACGTATTCATAAATTTGTCTTAAATCTAATTTTTTCATACAGCAATTTTACTATGCCTAAATAAAGATGGCTTTTTTTGAACTGTTTTTACTTTGGCCATCTCGACATACTCCGGTATTATCTCAATGCCTATTGAATTACGCATCATTCTTTGCGCTACTTCTGATGTGGTGCCAGAGCCCAAAAATGGATCCAAAACCCAATCGTTTTCTTTAGTAAAAAGCCTGATAAACCATTCCGGCAATTCTTCTGGGAAGGCCGCACTGTGATTCTTGTTATTACAGACGGTCGCAAATTGTAAAACATTGGTAGGGTACACCATGCTCCGTTTCAACCAGTTGGAAATATTTTTACCAAACCCACTACCACTCTTAGAATTATCTCGTATATTGTCCGTTTCACTCAGATTTTTTAGTCGGCCATTAGCCCAGTCGCCAATCGGCGTCATGACTGCCTCTTGATACATATTAAAATCGCGCGCCTTGTTAAATTGTAAAACTCGTTCCCATGCATCTCGGAAACGATTTGGCCACTTACCCGGATAGCAATTTTTTTTGTGCCAAATGAATTCTTCAGTCCATAACCAGCCTTGTTTTCGCAAAGCCCCAATAAGATCAATCACATAAGTGTCTCGCTCGCCGTTTTCCGCCTTTTCTTTGATATTCAAAATAAATGTGCCTGTCGGTTTTAGCACACGCAACAACTGCTCACTGATTGGCAAAAACCAGCTGACATATTCTTTAGGTTTAATGCCGCCGTAAGTGTTTTTTCTTCTATCTGCGTATGGTGGAGAAGTAACTATCAAATCAACCAAATTATCATCAATTGTTTTAAGCACTTCTCGCGAATCACCGAGCAATATTTTTGTCATTATATCACGCATAGTTTCATTTTAACATTTTTAGACGCTTTTTTCTTAAAATCGTCTGTATGGTCGTCAATAAAATACTGAACTAATTGCGGTATAAATTTCCCCTTATATGGGTGGAGTCGGTGGACATGTTTGGTGGTGTCTTTTTCTCGCAAGTAATCAAAAGATAATGCCCAATTCAAATCATCACCAAGTCGCTTTTTCCAGTTTATCTCTCGTTGGCCGCGATATGAGTCATAATAATTTTTGAGATCATCCACAGCAACAAAAATGGAATTGCCGCCGTTGTGTTTTTTGACTTTTCCATACTGTACCAAATACGAGATGTTTGATTCGCTAACATCGCGCTTTAGAAAATCGCTTGCCCAACAGCTGGCTTCTCTAATTGTCAGTAAATTTTTTGCTTGTTGCATAATACTTTGAATTACGAAACAGTTTGCTTGCTCTCGGTCAAATTCACAATTTGCCCTCGGGAGGAATCGAACCTCCATTACGGGATCCGCAATCCCGCGTCCTATCCGTTGAACGACGAGGGCACAATTTTTGCGGGCAAGAATCGCGCTTCTATTTGTTGAACTACGAAAAGTTAAAATTTTAAAATTCTCAATACCGAGTCAGTTAAAGATTCAGGATGTTCTTTTTCCTGCATAAACTTAAGCAAAAAATTTCTCGCGATATTGGGATCAGCGTCGCCTAAAGGAATTTGAATGGACGGCATAAATATTTTTTTTGATTTTAAAGTTATCTGCTTTTGAACAGGCGGATTATAATAAATCCAAAAAGATTCCAATGTATTGTAAGGATAAAGTTTATCATTTATTTGAACGCCGCGGCCGGTTATTGAAAAAACGACATTTTGCGGTTTTCTTAAACCAAATAAAATAATGGAAAAGCCGCTCACAAGAATCAAAACACCAAAAAGAAAATTGCCTAAAATGAAAGAAGCGATGGCAATGCTCAAAGTTAAAATAATAATCATCCAAAACCAATCAGCCGACTTTGGAAAATATTCATATTCTAAAGCGTTCCACTGAAAAGGCGGATATAATTCTCTTTTTTTTATCTTTTTAGCCATGCCTTAATTTTAGCAATTTTAGCATATTAATAAAGTTTCGCAATTCATGTATAATAAAAAAATGGAAGAAAAAAAAGAAAACGATTTAAAATCTTCAAATAATCTAAGAGGCGATATTCCAACTCTCCGCACTTTAAAAAGCGACGCTGAAAAATATATCAAAGAAAAAAATGTTTCTTTGATAAATCTTTTGAGCAAAGGGGCGCGAAAAAAACCGAAAGGATTTAAAGAGGAAAAAAAATTTAAAATAGCGTCTATTATCGGGACTTTAATTATTATTGTTTTGCTTGCCGCCGCCTTTGGTTTGGGCTATAAAATTTTTTTAAAACCGGGGTCGGCGCCGCAAAAAGAATCGCCCATTCCAAAACCATTTATCTTCAGCGATGAAATTCAGCCAATTGATTTCACGGGGCAAGATTCGCCGGTTTCAAAAATAGCGGAAAATATAAATAAACAATACTCTTATAATTCTTTTGTTTACTTGCCTATTCTAAAAAACGAACAGCCGATTCAAACTGAAAATTTGTTTCAAATCCTCCAAATTTCTCCGCCAGCCGGTCTTTTAAAATCTTTGGAAAAAGAATTTCTTCTTGCTGTCTACGCGGATAATAACCGCCTTAATAACCTTGTTTTTGCTTTTAAAATAAATTCGTACGAGCAGACGTTTCGCTCTATGCTTGAATGGGAAAAGAATATCCTGGAAGATTTAATTCCGATTTTTCCTTCGCGGTTCCAGACGAAAAAAAATGCTCTTGGAACCGGAACAAACGGCTTTTACGATAAAACATTGGATAATATTGATATAAGAATTTTGGAAAGCGATGATAAAAAACAATTTATTGTCTATGGTTTTTTTACCAATAAATTTCTTATAATCGCCAATTCCGAAGAATCATTTAAAGCTGTGATTGACCGCTTAAAAATATCCCTCGGAAAATAACCTCATTATCGCAATCACCCTTTTTAACTTTTTTTAACTTTTGTGTATAAACTGCGACGGCCGTCGTTGTTTATACACTTTATACGCAATGAATTTTTTAGTTTTTATTTTTAGTTTTGCAACGATTTTTAATTTGCGTAATTTCGTCAAGCTTGCTGCGCGAAGATTAATTCTCAAAAAAATAATGGTAAAAAAAACATTTCACTCCTTTTAAAATAAAAATAAGGGGCAAGAAAATATTCTCGCCCCCTTACATATCAATCAACTTATTTAGTAAGATCAACTTCTATTCTAGAAGACCCCTTTTCAAGGATCACTTTAAATCCTTCTTTCATTTTTTTAAGAAGGAATCTTTCATTCCCTAATATTTTTCTCAGGGCATCTTCTTTGGAAACTTTTAAAATATCAGCTATCTCTTGGAAGCAATCATATGCTTTTTCTGAAAAATCTGCTGTAACTTTTATCATTTCCGTCCTCCTTTTTCTATAAAATGAATATACAAAATATAAAAAAACTTTATCCACAGTGTTGCGCTTGACTATTTATATTTATTGCGTCTCTGAAAATTCTTTTTTCAAGATAGCAAACCTATCCCACAATGTCAATCCCCATATTTCTTGCCGTGCCTTCAATGATTTTCATCGCCGCTTCAATGGTTTCGGCGTTTAAATCCTCCATTTTTCTTTCGGCGATTTGCCTTACCTGTTCTCTCGTTATTTTTCCGACTTTTTTCGTAAGTTGGCTCGCTGAACCTTTTTCAATCCCGGCGGCTTTTTTCAGAAGGTCGGAAGCCGGAGGAGTCTTTAATTTAAAATCGTAAGTTCTGTCTTCGTAAACGGTAATTGCAACCGGGATAATATCATTTCCTTTATCTTTAGTCGCTTCGTTAAATTTCGCGCAAAACTCGCCGATATTCAAACCGTGCTGACCCAAAGCGGGTCCAACCGGCGGCGCCGGATTCGCTTTCCCGGCGGGAATTTGTAATTTTATTATAGTTTTGATTGGCTTCATAAACAATATGCGAATTTACGAATTATATGCAAATAATGCTAATTGCGAATATCAGAATTTAAAACGCGATAAGGTCTAATATATTTTTGTCTAAAATTCACAATAATTCCAAGCTTCTTATTAAAACAAATTAAATATCTTTTAAGTTGATAATAATCTCCTTTTGTTAAAATTCTTTTGGCTTTAATCTCAAGAATTATTTTATCATCTATTAAAAAATCTATAATATTGCGTCTTTCTTTTTCAAAACTTTGGTCTTTTGGGACAACTTTTTCTTTCTCGTAAATAATTTTACCGCATTTTAAATAGTGTTCTATTGCATCGGAATATTGTTTTTCATTGCAAAATCTGCCTAATTTATTATGAACATTAAATAAAACTCCCGTTAATCCATATGATAACTCTGGAAAAATTAATTTTGTAAATGTTTTTGCCATATTCGCAATTCGTAGATTGGCATATCATTTGTATATTTGCATCATATTTATATCTTCTTCACCTGCAAAAAATCCAATTCAACCGGCGTTTCTCTGCCAAAAATCAGAACTAAAACTTTTACCTTTCCCCGCGCTTCGTCAATCTCATTTACTTTTCCTTCAAAATCTTTAAACGGTCCGTCCGTAATTTTAACCGATTCCCCTATTCTAACATCAAATTTGTATTTCGGCTCTTCCACCCCCATCTTCTTGAATAATTCTTCAACTTCTTCCGAAGAAAGAGGAGTTGGCGTGGTGCCGGTTCCCACAAAGCCGCTGACCCGCGGAGTGTTTCGGACAACATACCATGAATCATCCGTCACCACCATTTCCACCAACACATAACCGGGATAAATTTTTTCTTCCGCGGTGGTCCTCTTTCCTCCTTTAATTTTTATCTTTTTTTCGGTCGGGACAAGCACTCTGAAAATTTTATCTTCCATTCCCAAAGACTCAATACGCTGTTTCAGATTTCGGACAACAGCGTCTTCATATCCAACATAAGTATGGATAGCGTACCAATTTTTGCCAAATTCAGAAGTTTGTTTCATGCCAAATTTATATGAGCGGAGCGAATAATAAATTTGAGCACCCCGTTAAATGCCGCTGTGCGGCAATTTCGCCTTCGGCGAAATTATTTAACGGGGTTAAGAAAAATATACTCACTCGCTTTGCTCGTTCGTTATTTTTCTAAACAATAAATCTATTCAAAATATAAGTAAATAACATATCCAAAGAACCTAAAAATATGGCTGTCGCGAATGAAATCGCCACTACCAATAATGTGAATTTAAGAGTGACTTGTCTATTCGGCCAATTGACATATTTCAGCTCCAGCCGCGAAGATTTTATATAATCTATTAGTCGTTTAAATATAGACATTATAAATCATAATAATAAAATAAAGATAAAAGTCAACCCCGTGTATTAGATGAATACATCTTTGACACTTACTCGGCCTAGCTCGCTGAGAAAAGACGGAGTCGATTTTCCCTGCGAGAAAATCGCTCCTCGTTGCTCGGCCTCGCTCTTTCTGCCTTCGGCAGAAAACCATGTCCACCTATTTCCGATGCCTCGTTTCACTCGGCATAACGGAAATTTCTGCCTTCGGCAGAATCGGAAGAAAAATGAAGCAGTTCATTTTTCTTCCATTCGGCCTCCGCAGCGCTTTTCAAAGCGACTAGGCCTCGCTTTAAAAAATAGTGTAAAAGATGTACTCATCTAATACAGTAAATTTTAATTTCTCTTTCTTAAAATCATAATTTCCAAAAAAAGTTTGCCTATTCTTTTTATAACATGCTTAAAATGTTTCATTGTCAGCGCCGTTGATTTGCCTATGGTTCTCGGTTGCAAATGCATAGGAATTTCTATGTAGCTGGCTTTTCTGCATTTGATCATTCTCACGACTATTTCAGCGTGAAAATCAAAAAACCCTTCGTTCTTTTTCGCGCGAGGCGGAAGCGATTTTAAGATGGAGGTTTTAATGACGCTGGGGCCGTTAAAATAACTCACTTCCAACCCAAACATTAAATTCATCAAAAAAATATAAGTTTTTGAGAAAAAATTCCGTCTAAACGATCTTACTTCTTTGTTTACGGTATAAGCCAAAACCATATCGGCTTTTTCGACGGAATGAATAATTTCTTTTATGGATTCTTTGGTTATCTCATTATCGCCCGGAAAAAAAGCGTAGTATTCAAATTTCGCCAAATCAACCCCTTTCCAATATTTATAACCCACGCTGACATAAGGATTTGGGACTGATTTTATTTTTGGATTTTCTCGGGCGAGTTTTTCCGCGCTTTCCCTTGTCCCGTCATCGGTTCCGTCGCGCCTGACGCAATCAATGATTAAAATTTCGTAATCGGAAAAGCGGCCTTCAACCGCGTCTAAAATGTTTTGGACGGTCGGCTCCATATTGCCTTTTTCGTTATATACCAAAACCGCGACAGAAATCGCGGGTTTTTGTTGTTGTCCCATATTTCGTTTATTTTAATATAAACGATAAAAAAAGAAAAGGCTGATTAACAAATTGTTAATCAGCTTTTAATGTATCCGCAAAACGACAAACGACTTACGATGTCGGTTATAAGCCGAAATGTTCATCCACTTTTTTTTGAAAACCGGAAATTTCTCCGTCTTCAACTTTTTTGATATCTACGGGCATCCCCAGGTAGGCGGATTCGCAAAGAGCATAATTGACCGCCATATTTCTTAATCCTTGTTCGCCGCTAACTTCTGGTCGGCGATTTTTTAGAATCGCCTGAACAAAATCATTTATTTCAATCGCGAACTCGTTTGTAATCCCCCGCGGAAAATATTTTTCTTTTTTCTCGGGAGTAAGACTGGCAAAAAAGAATTCCATCATTCTTTCCCGCTCATAAATCTCGCCGGTATTCTTAATACAATGGCCGCCAAAAATAGTGCCATCGCTGCCGATAAATTTCCAGTCATGGAAAGGAAGAGGTTGGCCAGCGCCGGCGCAGGTGATAAGATACATACCGATGGTGCCAGACTGATAATTATAAATCCCTGCGCAAGTGTCGGGTACTTCGCATTTTACCGAACATACCATTCTGCCATTTTCATTAAATTGATATCGTTCAGGTACAAATAATCGGGTAGTGGCATAAACGGAATCAATCCGGCCGCCGCATAATTCAAAAATATCCGCGTGATGTATCCCTCTGTCAGTAATATGACCTCCTAAACTGGCTAATCGCTCATGCCGCCAAGGTGTTCCGGCAACAATTAAATTACTGAAACTTGAATCCAGTAAAATGGCTATTCTAAGCTTGCCTATGAATCCGCCACTTACTGCCCAAGCCAGCATCCTGTAATAAGGGCTGCGGCGGTAATTTTCCGCCGTTGCCAAAAGACGGCCGGTTTTTTGCGCGCAATCTATTAAAATCCTGGCTGCTTTAATGGTTAAGCCCAGTGGCTTTTCCACTAAAACATTGGCGCCGGCTTGCATACAATCGCAACCGATAGTATGATGCGATTCGTGCATGGTGCAGATATCAACCGCGTCAAAACGCATTTTTTCTAACATTTCCCGATAATCTGTATAAATTTTTGGGGCCTGTTTCTGGAATTTCATCACTAATCCGGCCATTTTCTCGGTTGTCCCTATGTTTAAATCGCAAACAGCTGATAGCTCAATTTCTTTTAAACCAGTTGCATGCAACTGACAAATAGCGTCCAAATGGGCCTTGCCCATCATCCCTCCGCCAATTACGGCGTACTTGATTTTTCTCATTTTATCTGTCCTCCCTTCTGATTTTGAAATATTTTATAAAGATAAAAGTAAAACTCCGGAACTGGCTAAAACCAATCCCAGAATAATTTTGAAATTTAGCTCTTCGCCCAAAAAAAACAAGGCTAAAAGAGTTGCCACAACCAAGGCTCCAACCAAAGAGATGATATTAACGACAGCCACTTTGCCTTCGGGATAGCTCATCGCGACATTGGCAAAAACCGTTCCCATTACCATAATCATTCCGAAAAAGGCAATCATAACGAAACTGCTTACATTAAACATAACCAATGTCTTGGTGGGCAAAATTCCCCGACTCCAACAAATTACCCACATCAAGGTTGTTGAGAAAATCGTGCCAAAGGCAGTGGCCGTAATGGGATTAATTCCGGTTTTCAAAACCGTTCTCATTAAAATTTGGCCCGTGCCGTAACAGACCGCCGACAGAAAAGCAAAAATAATATAATTCATAACCGCCTCCAAATTTCCTCATGAGAGGATATTATGGGAATTAATTTAGGAATTCTCAAATCTCTTTCTGCTAAATTAGGACAAAAATAAATGAATTTGACTTTCGCGTTAATGCTTGTTTGGTAATCGCTGAAAGCGTCCCCAATGTAACAAGTTAGTAAATTTGTTAGTCCCATTTTTCTTAATGTCACGTTTAATGCCTTCGGTGAAGGTTTGCCCTCTCCATACATTTTCCGCCATACACAATGATTTTTAATCATTATGTCTAATTCGTTAAAATTATTCAGAACTTCTGAAACAAAATACTTATGGGCAGAAGTGCAAATCCAAACCTTATAATCATTTTGGAGTAATTGGGCAATGACTCTTAATATGCCAGGGAAAAGGGTTATTTGCTTCACATTTTCCATTACATATTCCACTTTTGCGGCTACGAATTTCTTGGTTAAATCTTTTTTATCATAAGGCAGAATAAATTCAGCGGCCGCTTCATTTGGTATGCCTCGCTGATTCAACAGCATTTTATCGGAAATATAAATACCGAATTTTTTACCGGCATAAAGCCAAGCCAACTCATGTAATTTTGTAGTTTTAATAACAGTCCCGTCTAGATCGTAAATTAAACCTTTAATTTCATCCATAATATCCTCCTTCCTTTTTTTATTGAGTTAAATTATCAAAAAACAAATTTTCATCCGTACACCTAAATTCTTATAGCATTTCGTCCAAAATATGTCAACCTATTGCAAACGGCATCGTATGTCGTTTGATGATTTAGCCCAGCAAGGAGCCCATATTTTTATTGAGTTAAATTATCAAAAAACAAATTTTAATCGGACGCTAAAATCCTTATAGCATTGCGTCTAAAATATCTCATCTTGTTCAGCTACGATACAACGATATAAAGCGGGAATGGTGGTCCCAAAATCTCCTCGGATGTAAAAACTTTCTCCGCCGTCTTTTACCGTGCGGATGAGGATGCTTTTCAGCGGCCGGAAATAATATCGCGGGTCGGCCATCGCTTTCGGTTTTTTGTAATTGGCGACATCCGGTTCGTCTTTCCAATTTCCCAAATCAATTATGTCAAAAACTGCCGTTGTGAATTTTCTTATTTCTTTTTGTTGTTGGCTGGCGACATTTCTCGCCATTGAAAGAGATTTCAGATAAACTTCCGGTCCCATTACTTGCGTCCCGATGCTTAAAAACACTCCTCCGCCTTCCAATTTGGAAATACTATCGGCAAAAATCAAAAAATCGCGGCCCGAAGTCCAGCCAAGCGCGGCAAAATCCGCGGACGGATGCTGGTCCGTGATATCATAACCGATTCCCTTATGAACCGTGATGAGAATTTTAAACTCGTATGCCGCCCTGAAAATGCTGATTTCCTTATGCGGCAACTGGAGCGAATGAGATAAAATCTTCCCGCAATACAACATTTTGGCGACAGACTCTCCTAAACCTCGCTTATTCTTAAAACCATCTTTGGCCGCGGCGTTAATATAAAAGCCGGTTTCCCGCCAATTGCCGAATCTGCCGTTTTTAATGTAAAACTCAACATCTTCACAGGTCGCGCCGATTGCGGCGAATTCAAAATCGTGAATGGCGCAGGCGCCGTTCACCGCGAGATGCGTAATAAATCCTCTTTTCATTAAATCAATGATAAATCGGGAATTGCCGCGCCTGATGGGGTGGGCTCCCATCGCCCAAATAACCGGTTTTCCGTTTTTTCTCGCCGCGATTACACGGCTTGCCAATATCTTCAAATCGGCATTCTGATATGCCGCGACTTTGTCATCAAGCCGGTAAATACTTTGAACCGTTATCTTGTTTTTTCTCTGATTTAACGGCAAAAACTTTATCTTTCTCCGATTAAACATATTACTTTTTCCTTTCTGGATTAAAAATTTCAACTTCATTTTCAATGAATTTGAAATCTTTATAGCATAGAGTTTAGAATAGTCAAGTAAAAGCGGCAACTATGCTTAGTAAAGTTTGTCAACATCAACGTCAACGTGGCAGGTTGACAATAAAGCGATTAATTCAGCCCAGCAAAAAACCCATAACTCTGAACAAATCTTCGCGCTTCACGGATGTTTTATTGCCTAAAATGCCAACTGCCACGGAACCAGCAACACCGCCGATAAACGCCACCAAATCCAAAGGAAAGTCGGCCGCGGCGCACGGCGCGGAAATGCCCAAAAACGCGTCTCCGGCGCCGATGGGATCAACAATATTAGAAATGGGTATTACGGGAGTCTTTGCAAAACCCACTCCTTTTTCATAAGCCAGGGACCCGGCCTTGCCTAGAGTAATAATCATCTTTTTCGGTTTTAATTTCGCGTAAAGAGAATCCTTGAGTATTTGCTCCATATCGCTAATTTCATCATGACTGGCTAATCTTGCCTCCAGTTCATCAAGACAAATGTAATCCGCCCGCGGATACTTTGTGATGTAATTGAAGCCGACATTGCCGCTGTTTGTTTGAGCGTTCAAAGCAAGAAATTTAGCATTGGAAACAATAACGGCTATGAGTTCTTTTGAAAAAAAACCATGTCCGTAATCTATTGTTATCACTAAATCATATTGTCCAAGGTTTTTTTCTAAATATTTTTTAATTCTTTTTTCTTCGCTCGGCGGTAAAAATTCTTTAGAAAATTCCTGCTCTTCAAAAAATTTCGCGTAGTTAGATTCATCCACAAAACGACGCTTCACAATAGTAGGCTGATTAAGAGAATAGCAAAAGATGGGCTGGACATTGGAATGCAGCGATTTTCTGATAAATCCCTCTCGCGGCTTGCTCTTCCCTAAATAAGTAAGAAGAGTAACATTATTGCAAATTCCGGCCACATGATTAGCAAGAGCAACCGCTCCGCCGGCATGCTCTTCTTTTCCCAAATACCGAGCCGCGATGGCAGAAGACTTGTTTGCTTTGCCAAGAAGAGGAGACATAAACCTATACTCATCTATGATAGTTTCGCCTATAACCAACACTTTCATCCCCGATAATTGTTCAATTTTTAAGATAATATCGGCGATATTATATTTTTCCTTAAAATGTTCAAAAAAAGAAAGGACTTCGGTCGGCAAAGCGTTGGAATAGGCGTTAAAAATATCTGTTATTTGAACAGGAATTGATTTTGTAAAACGAAACTCGCCGCCCACGCTCTGAATCGCCTCCCTGTCTTTATTTATGCCGCTCATCGGATTTTTTAACTGATGGGAGGACTCTTCGCCTTTTGTGTAAACATTGGGCTTGATGGTTTTAATAATGTCCCACGGCCCGAAATCGCGGCAAAAAACAACATAATCCACGCATTCCAAAGAAGCGAGAGAATCGGCTCTAATGTTCTCATTGAAAATTGGTTTTTTCAGTCCTTTTCTTAAAAATTCATCCGCCACAAGAGAAGTTATAAGAATATCGCCCAATTTTTTGGATTCTTTAAGATAGTTAAAATGGCCGTGATGCACCAAATCAAAAGCGCCGTGGCTTAAGACTATTTTTTTTCCTTCCTCTTTTAATTTCTTGATGGAAACAGATAATTCTTCAAGAGTTTTAATTTTTGAATTTAACATATCTATAAGACGGTTGTTTTTCGGCTTTTAAAAAATTTGTTAAGCAAATCGGTGGAATGAATAGGCAGAGATTTAATAAAACGAACTTGACCATTATACTTTTCCAGTAGCTTAACTTCTTTATACAAATTCTGTTTAATGTCTTTTAGTTTATCTTTTACATCTTCTCCTTTAATATAAATGTCCGGTCTTAAAGCGTGTATAACATCCGCAGCGTCAAGAGAATTATTTACGCAAACAAAATCCGCGCACTCCAAAGCAGAAATAAAGTTGGCTCTTTCTATTTGATTAAAACGAGGCCTGTCTTTGCCTTTTTTTATAAATTTGTCCGGAGTAATGGAAACTACAAGAATATCGCCTAATTTTTTTCCTTCTTGCAGATGGTGTATATGACCGGTATGAAGTAAATCATACGCGCCATGACTTAACACAATTTTTTTTCCCTCTAATCTTAATTTCTCTATTATAAACGACAATTCATCTATTTTTTTAATTTTTTGATTCGTGTCAATCATGGTTTAAAAGTTCAAGCGCGGCATTAACGATATCATTCGCGCTCGGATGATATTCTGTTAAAAGAGCGTGGGAAGCCGGAGAATGAAAATCAGCCACCCCCACTCTTTTCGCGGAAAATTTACCGGGCCCCGAGGTTTCCGAAACCAACGCAAGAACTTCGGCTGAAACGCCGCAAAGCGTCCAACTTGAATCAACCGCCACGATTTTTCCGGTTTTTCTAACCGAATTAACCACGCATTCTTTATCAATAGGCCTTACACTTCTTAAATCAACGACTTCAGCGCTAATGTTATTTCGCAAAAGAATGTCCGCGGCCAAAAGCGCGTCGTCTACTGTCCCGGAAACAGCGACAATTGTTATATCATTTCCTTCCTTTACTATAGAGGCTTTTCCGATAGGAATCTCATATCGTTCTTGAGGAACTGCTTGTTCATCCATCATATTAATCCATGAATCAAAAATCAAAACAGGCTCATCGTCATTAATTGCCGCAATAGTTAATCCTTTAGCATCATAAGCGTTTGAGGGCATCACAACTTTTAATCCAGGAAAATGCGCGAATATTGATTGCGGAGAATGAGAATGTTGAGCGGCCTCATACGGTTTTCTTGTGACCCACGCGCGAATAGTAACCGGAACCTTAATTCTTCCGCCAGTCATATGTTTCCATATAGCCGCGTTGTTAATAATTTGATCCGCCGCAAGATATATAAAATTAGCTCTCTGATGAGACACAATTGGTTTCATGCCAGCGATAGCGGCGCCAATACCTATTCCCGTAAGACCGGCGTCGCACAACGGCGTATCTATTACTCTTTCACAGCCGAATTTTTTATGCGCCGGAATGGTAGTGCCATAAACCCCTTCTATGCCGTCGCAACCCTCACCGATAATAAATACTCTGGAATCATCTTCCATAGCCTGAAGATGAGCATCGGCTATAGCTTCATTGTATTTCATCATTTTCTTGGGCCCGCTATGAATTTGCGGTTCGTCTTTAGTATTGAATTCGGCGTCATTCATCAAACAAACGGAATTAAAATTCTCTTTATTCGGGTAAGGACTGTCATCGGCAAATTTACAAGCTTCATCAATAATCGCCTCAACTCTTTTTTCAATTTGCTGCTTCAAATTTAATAATCCTCTTCGTTCAATTTCACTTCTCAAAATCTTCAATGGACAATGTTCCCGCCACCAATCTCCTTCCTCTTTTTTTCTATAACCCAAATCCCAATCTTCTTTCGGGCCCCAATGTTCTTTTAATCTGTATGTTTTTGATTCTATAAAAGAAGGTCCTTCTCCGCCTCTGGCTCTTTTCACGGCTTCTTCAGCTTTAGAAAAAACAGCTAAAGCGTTATTTCCATCAACAGCGCTGGCCGTAGATATAAACGGCAAAATTCTTTCCGTAATATTTGCCGACGGCTGTCTTTTTAAAATATGAGAATGCGTCGCGTAAAGATTGTTTTCGCAAAAGAATATCAACGGGAGTTTGTGGACAACGGCAAAATTTAAAGTTTCCCAAAACACTCCTTGTTCCACGGCGCCGTCTCCAAAAAAAGCGACGCTCACTCTTTTTTCTTTCCTTAATTTGCATGCGAGAGCGGCGCCGGCGGCAAGAGGAATAACTCCGCCAACAATCGCGGAAGTTCCCAACATATTCACATCCGGATCGATTAAATGCATTGAACCGCCCCAGCCGCGGGCGCATCCTGTCGCCTTTCCGGCCAGCTCCGCGAACATTGCTTTAACACTGCCTCCTTTTGCCAAATAATGAGCGTGGCATCTGTGTCCGCTCCAAACATAATCTTGTTCAGAAAGAGCGGCGCACATTCCGGCCGCGCCCGCTTCTTGCCCAATGGACAAATGCACGAGAGGATTAATTTTATTTTCTGCCGAAACGTTCCAAACTCTTTTCCATGCCTTCTGGTTTTCAGATAAGTAAATGTCGGAATCGGCTCTTTTTTCCGAAACAAGCTCAACGCATTTTTCTTCCGCTTTTCTAATAAGCAACATCCTTTCATACATATCAAGAATCGTCTCTAATTTTATTTTATGTTCGCTTTCTTGCTCCATTATATAAAATTAACATTATAAGGAGAATCGCCGACTCCCCACAAATATTTATTTACCTCGTCCATTCGGCAATTTTTTCTGCAGTTTTTAGGATTAAATTTTTTCATAAATTCCCAATGACGCTTCCTTCTTTCTCCCTCCCAAATTTCCTTAAATGATTGCTCGTTTATATTGCCCAAATAGAATTTTTTGTCCAGTAAATAAACGGAGCAGGTGTACACGGAGCCGTCCGCCATAATATAAGCCCAAGCAAAAGGAACGGCTCCGCAAAAACGATAAGGTCGTTCTTGAGAATATTTTTTCATAGTATGGGAGCGAAAAACGATTTCAAAATTTTTATCGGCGATTTTGTTTAAGTCTTGTTCCAGTTGAGAGTAATCGCCATATGATATGTCTTTGTAAATTTCCGTCTCGCTAAGAGGCTGATGAGAATACGGTTTTACCACAAAACAATCCATTCCTGTCGCTTTTAATTTTTTCGCCAAAGTAATTATTTCATTTTCATTGCCGGGAATGTCAGAACCATCTTTCATTTTTCCTTTTGGCAAAAGCAGAGATTGAACTCCTAACCAGCACTGATAATTATGCTTTTTTTTAAGTTGGCTGGCCGTTTTTAAATTTTGCAAAATATTCTCCCAATCATTTTTATTTCTTGGTCTGTGAATTTTCAAATGGGTTTCTTTGGTCCCGGCGTCCAGACTTACTTTTATCCATGTGATCTTATCTAAACATTTATCAAGAAATTTTTTATTCAAATTAGAACCGTTTGTCGTAAGGGCCGCGTCAATGCCCGAATTCTTTGTTTGTAAAACCATTTCGTCCAATTTCGGATGCAAGGTTGGTTCGCCTTCGCCGGCAAACATAATTGATTTAACCCCGCCCGCCGCCATATCGGTTAACCCTTTTTTAAACACGGTCATATCAAGAAGCGCAGGGTTATAGCCAACATAATCAACCGCGCAAAATAAACAATTATGATTGCAGGCGCCTATCGGCGTTACTTCAATATAAAGAGGGTAAAGTTTTTTAGCGATGTCCCAATCGTCTTTCGCCCGCTTCCAAACTGACACCCATTCCGGATGAAACATCATTTTATGACTTTCTATTCTGCTTTTATCTTTCATAATTTTTTCTTTGATTATTTAAAAGCAAAATGTTTATCACTCAAGGCCTACCAAGCTGTCCAACCTCCGTCAACAATCAACATAGAACCGGTCATATAAGAAGAGGCGTCTGAACAAAGAAAAAGTACGGCTCCATTGTAATCGTCTTGGTTGGCCATTTTACCTAACATTGTCCTAAAACCATAATCTTTTTCAAATTGTTTGTCTAAATATCCGGCTTTCACGCCTCCCGGCACAAGAGAATTAGCTCTTATATTATACGAAGCGAGATACGATGCTAAGGCTCTTGTAAATCCCAAAATGCCTGATTTTATGACCGGATAAGTAACGGCCTTAAATCTGCCGTCGCCGTAAATGCGATTGTCCGGCGCGATAACGCCGTGAGTGGAAGAGACATTAACGATAACTCCGGATTTCGCTTTTTTCATATACGGTATGACGGCCTGCGAACAAATAAGAGCGCCCGTAAGACCGACATTAATCTCTTTTGCCCACACATCCAAAGAAAAATCTTCATAGGGCGCAAATCTGTTTGTGTCTTTAAAACCGGAGAAGTCGGTCATCGCGGCGTTATTTATCAAAACATCTATCCTGCCGTATTTTTTATACAATTCTTCCGTTTTTTCCTTTACTGTTTCGGGATTGGTAATATCAACTCCCTCGGCGATGTCAAAAGAAAAGACATCAGCGCCTGCATCGGACAATACTTTTCCGTATTCCGTTCCCAGCATACCGGAGCCGCCAGTGATAATAACCACTTTGCCTTCCATTGAAAAAAGATTGAATATTTTTTCTTTATTCATAAGGGTTTTTTCATAATAACAAGCAATCTTTATCTGTCAACTAATAAAAACGAGTGTGCGATAAGTCTTAAAAATCTATATCTGAAAATTGTTTCTGCACCTTCATTTTCCAGATTTTATCGTGATTCAATAAAATATTTAAAAATTTTTTGTCGCTGCCGGCGCTGCCAAAAAGCTGTGTCGGCTGATAGCGCGGCGATGATTTAATAATCTTTTTTATCAAACCAAGAATGTCTTTTTTTTTGCAATCGCAGTGCCGAACGCTTTCGGCTATGCCATTTTTAATACGCCCATTTTGCCGGCTGCCGACATTGATTGCCGGAACGCCGTAATAAGGCGCTTCCCGGATGCCGGCTGAAGAGTTACCGATAATAAAACGGCTCTTTTTTAAAAGTGATAAAAAGTGTTCAAAACGCAAAGACGGATAAGATAAAAAAAGAGGGTTTTCAAAAAGTTTTTCCTTATAAACGTTAAAAATAATGTCTGTCCCGGGATCATTGTTCGGATAGATAACTATATAGTTAAGACCCGATTCTAAAACGGCGTCTGCCAGCTGGTTCGCGGAAAAGAGAAGATTTTCAAGTTCGGTTGTCACGGGATGAAAAATAAGCAAACCAAAATCGTCAAAAGTCACTTTGTACCGCTTTTTAACTTCCGTCCAACTCGGCAAATCCGGCGAAGTCATAATATCAATATCCGGAGAGCCGATGATAAAAATAGTTTCTTCGCGCTCGCCCATTTGGAACAAACGTCTTTTTGCTTCATCGTTGGCAACAAAATGACAATGAGACAGTTTGCTTATGGCGTGCCGGATATGTTCGTCAACCGAACCGGTTATTTCGCCTCCTTCAATATGCGCCACCAAAATATTATTAGACGCGCCAACCACGGCGCAACCCAAAGCTTCTATTCTGTCGCCGTGAACGACAATCATATTCGGCCGCACAACTTTAACAAAATTACTGAACCCGCGAATAGTTTCGGATAACGCGACGTCGGGATTGTAATAATCGCTATGATTTATGAATTTATAAATATTGCCGAAACCGCAACTTTCAATCTCGCGGACAGTCGCGCCATATTTAGGATTTAAATGCATACCGGTCGCAAAAATATGAGTTTCAAAGCCTTTAGTTTTTTGTAAAATAGAAATCAAAGACTTGATTTTTCCAAAATCAGCCCTGGTTCCGGTAAAAAAAACAATTTTTTTTGCCTCATTAGAAGTTTTCAACTTTTCTTGAGTGGAAAATTTTGGCAGTCGTAAGACGGATTCGCTTTTGGACGAGATTGAATTTTTAAACATCGCCGAACTTCTAACGGGGTTTATTTTATCTTTTTTCATATTTTTTGAAAAACGCCAATAAAAATGGAACTCCATGTAAGACTGATTGGCAAATGTTCTAATGTCTGAAGACATCCCGATATTTTATTAAAAATTTGAGGAGGAAGCGTTTTATTCAAATTAGGGTCTATTAAATGAGGATGAACGCCGTAATACGCCGTATGTTTAAATCCATGCTTTAAAGCGACTTTTTTCAACTGTTTAGGGGTATTTTGCCGCGGTTCAGATTTCAACGCGGACGCGTACGCCGCGTATTTTTGAGAAGGAGACAGCATTAATTCTTTATCAAACGATGTTTTATTAGGCAAATTCTTGGTCGCCTTTTTGAGTTGCCCGATAAACCTATCCGCGTCTTTTGCCGAAATTTGAGTATACAATTCTTCTATTTCATTTATAAGTTTTACGGCTGTCCCATTTTTAATTTCATTTTTTGTCCTGAAAGTGAGACTTTTCATATTAAATAAGCGGTTTCTGCAGGACACCAGAAAATATCCGTTAGGCTTTAATAATTTTTGAGCGATATCAAAAAGAATTTTATCGTTCGGCAGATAACCTATAAAACCCAGGGCGGTAACAATGTCAAATTTTTGTTCCAAATTCATCTTTCCGACTTCTCCGCGAAAAAACCGAACGCGGTTTTGAATTTTATTAGGCAATTCGCCGCGCTTTTGTTCGGCCAAATCAATCATTGTCTGCGACTGGTCTATTCCCGTCACTTCATGGCCGCCCCGAACCAAACAAAAAGCCAAATCGCCTCCTCCGCAACCTAAATCAACGATTTTTAAGTTCTTTTTCTTTAGACCGGAAACGAACTCCGACACAATTCGGACGCGATGAAAAGCGGCCGGATAGTTATAACCGCTTTCGTTGTAGCCGTCCAAAATCCACTGTTTTGCGTTGTCTTCAAAGTATTTTTTAATCCCATTCATAGTTAAAATACTTATATATTTTTTTTGCTCTGATAATCAGTTCTTCCGGCAATTCGGGCGCTTTTTCGCGAATTTTTCCGTAATTATTAATTTTGCGTAAAGCCGTTTCGGTAAGAGATGTTGGCTCAAGATTTAAAAATAAATTTATTTTTTGCGTTGTCTCGCGGGAATTTTTTATGAATTCTTCAAACTTTATCGTCATGCATTGATTTTTCTTTTCAAATTCTTTAAACGGCGCAACCGCTTTTTCCATAAGAGAACACCAATAAAAAAGCGCTCGTCCGTATTCTGAATAACCGAGAAATTTTTTGCTGTCTTTGGAATCTATCCAACAAGGCACATAAAAAATTTTGCCGCTATGATTCACGGGATAATAAATTCTCGCGTGCGGAGGCATCATTAAATTTTTATCGGAAAGCCATTTTTTTTCTTTAATGTCATAGGCGACATCCAACCCCCGTCTAACAACATGAATCATTTTGCAATCCGGCAAAAAATTAAAAATTGCCGGAGGATTAAACAACGGGGCTTCGCGCAGTATCATTAAAAAAAGAGAGTTGTTTTTTTTGACAAAATTTTTAACATCCAAACGGCTTTGAAGCGCCTTCAACCTAAAAAAAATTTCTTCTCGCGTTTTTTTCGTCCAAATACTGCTATCGTCATTGGGCCTAAAATTGGCTTGACGCAACAATATCATCTCATTCATCAATTCGTGAAGATAGGAAATAAACATATCCTTGCCCGCTTTCTTATCCAACATTCTTAATTTCACCATAGCGGGCAGTAAATTCAGAATCCACGGCTCTTCGCAATATTCAACATTTTTGTTTGAGGCCAAAACATTGCCCAAAGCGGTTTTGCCTGATCTGCCCACACCCGTTATAATCGCCGTCTTGAATTTCAGATAAAATTTGCCGGATGGAAAAGAATATTCGGTTTTTGCGTTAGAACTCATCTTTAATTATATAACAGGGAGTCATAGCAAAAGGAAATTTCATCACTTTAACTTTCTTGCCTTTAAAATATTCGTCAACGGCATTTGTTTCTCCCGGAAAAACTCCGTAATCATCCGCTATCAAAACTCCGCCTTTAACGATTCTCGGCCAAAAATATTTTAAAATAACAACCGCGGGTTCATAAATATCGGTGTCCAAATTAAGCAATGATATTTTTAAATGAGGATTTTCTTTAAGGTATTTTGGGACAGTCTTAACCGCGTCTCCCTCAACCAATTCCATATTTTTATCAACTCCTTTATTTTTAAGAATTTCAAGCAGTTGCTCTTTAGAAATGGATTGTTCTCCCGAAACTTTAACAAGATTATCCCTGTATTTTTTATCTTCTTTATAATTAGTTTGAGGAAAATTCCCGAATGTGTCAAAGCCGATTAATTTCCGCGAATACGGAATTTCAAACAAGCTCCTGAATCCCGCGAACCTCACGAAACTCACTCCCTTATAAATGCCGCATTCCACTATAGCGCCGGGTAAATCTTTTGTCATCTTATATAGTTCATAATGAGCAATAAATTTGCTGAAGCGCGTGTTGTCGCAACTCAAATAAAAATTATTTTCATATTCAAAAGCCTTTGAAAAATCCGGTAATTTAATCATAGTTTTTATTTATACCTTAATTCACAAATTAAGTCAAAATGATGTGTTAGATAAGCGCATCTTCTTCAAAGGTCTAGAATTTATTAAAAAATTCGCCGATGTATGATGCGGCGGAAATCAAACCCTGTTCCCAAAGGTTTGGATAACGGAATTCAATAATGTTTTCACCCGGCGGCGCCAAAACCGCTTGGTACAGATAGTTCGCGACATAGAGAGGCGCGCGTTCGCCGTTTATTTTCACTTGCCAGAAAGGTTGTCTGTTCTCGCTAAATATAAAAAATCTATAATTTTTGGTTTTTGTTTTCATTATCAGCTTTCCCGGGGCATACAATTGCAATTCAAATTGATCTTGAGGGTCGGCTTTCGTTATGATGGCGGAATCGTTTAAAGTTAATTTTTCAATGATAGTTGTCTTTTTAAAATCGGCGACATTTTTCAAGTCTTCAAAAACGGTATTTTTATCCGCCCACTTTACATTTTCGGCGAAATACCATCTCGGCAAAAAATAGGGATTTTCATAAACAAAGACGGGAAGTTTATTATTAAGGGCATAAGTCGTGAAAACAAGCTTTAAATTATTTTCAAGTTCAACGGAAGTCAAAATATATTTAATATTCAACATACCTAAAAGCCGCAAGTTTTTTCCCTCGGAAAACGCTTTTACATATTCATTAAAAGGAGTCTTGTCAAGGTATGATTCTTTGGTAAATTGTTTTTGCCGTTTTGTCAGATTGAACATGTCCGACAGGCGCGCCGGAACTAAAGTTTGGTGATTAAAAAAAGCGTCAAAATTAAACGCTATATGCAAATTTTGGTCCATAATTTCGCGGCTGAACAAATTGCGCTCTTTTTCTTCGGCTAGATTAACATTGTATTTTTCGGAAAGAACGGCGATGAACTGGTCGGGCGTGTACGAATAAATTCTATAGGGTTCCGGCAAATCGGCTGTTTCCGAACGAGCAAAAGGAAACGAGTTGCTTCTATAGGAATTTATTGAATGAAGATATTGCGCGGCCGCCGGTTCGGTTTTAAGATAGGAAACCGGCTGTCCTTTATAAAAATCTGTCCAGACTAAAACACTTCCCGCGAAGGTTATCAATACGGCTATCATTCTCCACTTCTGATGAGCCAGAAGTTCGTACTTTCCCAAAGTGATATACGCTAATGAAATAAGCCATAAAATGACGGACAAAAGAAGCCATTTATTTTTCAAAGAAAAGGCGGCGATAAGACTTTGGGACATTTTTTTTATAAGATTTTGGTAGTAGTCGTCGGTTCTTTGGAATATTCTCTCGGGAGTGTTTTTATATCGGGCTATTCCGTAGGAGGCGATATCCGCCTGAATTTTTTTATCAAAAATAGTTATCGCACTTATTCCGATGAATATTATGAGCGTCGCCAACCATAAGACGGGAATAACGTATCTGCTGAAACGATTTTTAAAAAAGTCTCTGACATTGTCAATGCCGTATCCTGCTAAAATAGCCAAAGAAAAAACGATTACAAAAGACCATTTCCAATATCCTCTGAACCATCTTAATACCGGAAATTGGTGAAAAAGCCAAAACAGAGGAGAATGTTTGATGGTCATCAAAATTGAGCCGGCGGCAAGCGAAAGAAAGAAAATGAGGTGCCCTTTTTCTTTCTTATTTTTTGTGAAAAAACTCGCAAGGACCAAAAGAAGAGAAAAGGGCCCGATATACAGAAAATAATCAATAACAGAGAAAGAGAAAAAGGGCAGCAGTTCTCCGTAAAAGAGGGAAAGACGCGGGTAAAACATATGGATGAGATGCGAAAAGGTTGTGGGCGCGGAGCCGGCGGAGCTTAATGGCATGCCGCCGCTTCTGGTTGAAGTGGAAATAAAATACATTACGGACAAAAACCACGGCAAAAGAATAACGACGCTTAAAATTACCGCGCCGAAAAACAAAATGGCGCGACGGAATCTAAACCCTTCTGTTTTTCTTTCCTTAATTATTAAATAAACCGCAAAAAATCCTTCGGCAAGAAGAGCGTAGATTATCATTTCCGCCCAACCGCCTATCCAAGAATAAACAAGCAGCGCCAACCATAGCCAGAACCACTTGATTTTTCCTTGGAATATTTTTAAGCAACACAAAAACGATAAAGGCAAAAACGGCATTAGAGCGACAATGCCGGTAATTGGAGTATGCCTTATTACGACGCCGCTAAAACCGTAAGTAATAGCGGAAATAAGGCTTGCCGTTCTGCTTAATTTTAAGACCCGACCAAAGGCATAAAGACTTAAACCGTTGATAACGAAAAAAAAGAAAACCAGCAAATTGTTGGCTAAAAACGGAGGCAAAAATTTCAGAGTTATAAGAAATATTGGATTAAGAAATCCGTCTAGAGTTAAATTTATTGGATATCCCGAATCATACGCCGGCCACCAGTTTGGCAAGGCGCCGAGATTGTAAGTAAAGTATTTCATCTCCGTAAAATACATATAATGATACAGTCCGATGCTCTTTTGGGGGAAGAGAAAATTTCCCGAAAGCTCCGGCCAGAACAAAAATAAAGCGCCGCCAACGATAGGCAGAATGATTGCGCCGAAGTAAAAATACCTTAAACGAAAAATTTTATTAATAATGTGTTTCATCTTTTTCAAACTTTAGTTTTAAAAACAAAATTAAAGACCGCGCGACTTCTCTTCCTGACTTCAGCTTGGAAGAACCGAATTTTCTGTCCAAAAATCTAACCGGTAATTCTTTTATGACCAAATTCATTTGATGCGCCCGCCAAATCGTTTCAAACAGCATAAAATTATTTTTATTTTTCACGCGCAATTTTTTCCAAACGCTATTTTTAATTCCTCGGCAATTAGCGGAAAAGTCATGTGTCGGTATCCGGTTTATAAAACGTAAAAATATATTTCCCAACTTGCTAATAATCTTTTTTTGTAAAATTTTCAAGTTTGGCGCTTCGTAATAGGAGCCCGACAAATACCTTGAGCCGATCACTAAATCGTATGTATCCGTCAACAACATTTCTCCTATTTTTTTTATGTCGTCGGCTAAAAAAGACATGTCCGAATCGCAAGAAATAATATATTTGCCTTTAGCGCTGTTATAACCGTCAATTAAAGCCGACCCTATGCCGGACAAACTTTCTCTTTGGATTAAATTTATATTTTTAAAATAATCCTGAATTTTTTTGATTTCTTCAATCGTGCCGTCGTCTGAACCGTCATCAACAATAATTATTTCAATATCCCATCGCTTGCACGTTTCAATTAACTGAGGAATAAAAATTTTAATGTTATCTCGCTCGTTATATGTCGGCAGGACTAAAGAAAATGTTGTATCAGCCATGTTTAACAAATAATTTTTTTCGTCCTAAAAAATTCCTTAAAATTAAAATAAGTTGTTTAACAAAACAATATTGGATGTCGCGATAATTATTTCTTTCTTTTAATGAATGTCATATGTATGCATATCTTGATTTGCAAAGTATGTCAAAATATTGTAAGTTTATAAATAATTTAATGATGCATGAAAACTTCTCAAGAAATAAAAGCTTGTTTCCTTTTTCATAGAAGATTCGCTTACGCGGGCCATGCTATGGTTCTTACGCTTCGGAAAAAGTACGGCATAGAAAAATTCTGCGGTTACGCGCATCTCCGTCCAAGCCTCCAATTCCTTAAATCTCAAAATAATATATCCTATACTCAATTATTGCTGGACGAAGATATTCATAAACAATACAAAAATGAACCGTTGGATTTGGAGTATTTAAAACATCTGGAACAGGAATACGGTATACCTTATTTGTGGCCCTTTATAGAAATTGATCGCATTATCAGATACAATTTGCTGGTTCGCGACTATCCTTACGACACTCCCAAATACAGCCATGAAGAAATAATGAAAATACTGCAGGTAAAAGCCAAAGCAATCATTAATTTTCTTCAAGAAGAAAAACCGGATTTCATTTTTTTTTCGGCAATCGTTTCTTTAAGCGGCATGCTTCTATATTATATAGCCAAAAAAAAAGGAATAAAAACTTTTCTCTTGAGACACGCCGGCATTGGCGGGCGCTACTCAATCACCGAAAACTATAAAAGTATAGAATGTGTGGATAATACCTTTGACGATATACAGAAAAACAGCGATCCCTATGAGAAATATATTTTGCGGGCGGAAAAATTTCTAAGCGATTTTCGCGCCAAACCTTCCCCTTATTCTTCTTTTTTCACTTCAAAAAAAAAGGAAATGAAAAGACGCAGACAATTCGCTTTTTTGCTTCCTCATAAAATTTTTAAATCCGTTAATTGGTTTGTCAAACTATCTTGCGGATATTTTTTTAATAAAAACATGGGTGATTATTCCAATGTAAAACCCTGGTATTACTTGCTGGACAGACTAAAAAGAAAAATCAGAGTTCTTATCGGTTTTGACGACCTTTACGATAAAATAGACTTAAACGAAGATTACGCCTTTTTTCCTTTGCAATATCAACCGGAAGCGTCCACTTTGCTTTACGCGCCGTTCTACGCGGACCAAATTTGGCTTATTAAACAAATTGGCCGCTCCCTGCCGATTCACTATAAACTTTATGTTAAAGACCACCCCGTGATGTTTGGTTATCGGCCGCGGCGATATTACAAAGAACTCAAAAAAATACCGAATGTAAAGCTGATAAAACCGGGGGCGGCAACTTTTGACTTAATTAAAAACGCCAAGCTCGTAACCGTAAATACCAGCACTGCCGGATGGGAAGCCGTGTTATTTAAAAAACCGGTGATAACTTTTGGAGACGCGTTTTATAACAAACTCCCCGCGGTTAAAAAATGCGAGGCGATTGAAGACCTTCCGCAAATAATTAAAGAGCAAATTGAAAATTTTAACCACGATGAAAAATTGTTAATTCATTTTATAGCCGCGATTTATAAAGAAAGCGTTGACGTGAACTTAGTGCAGCTTTGGCCTATTGAAGGAGGAGGCAAAATGGAAAAAAAAGAAAAAGAATTAGTTCCCTTGGTTGATTTGGTCGCGGAAAAACTTCACCTTCAGCCAATCAAACATAACGCATAGAGCGGCGACAGATAAAATCACAAAAGCGGGAACAGCCGGCATATAATATCTCATCGCGGTCTGGCCGGTCTCAAAAAACATATAAATAAACGTTGGCGGCAAAAACCAAAGCGCCGCGATAAAAGCGTGGCGTTTATTTAGTTTTTTAATGTATAAAAATCCCAAAAGCACTAAACCGAAAATAAAAAGAAAGGCGGGAATAAACAATAAAGAATAATCGGCCGCTCTGGAAAAAAGATGAAAAAAACTGTCTAAACTCCATGCAGGCCCTTTGGCTGATCCGGCCGCGACCCAATCAACGCGATATTCTTTTTGATACCCGAAAGAAAAGGGTGAGCCAAAAAAAACGGTATTGTATACAAATTGAGGTAAAAACCCGATTATAGAAGATAAAAAATACGATAATAACCCCCCCGCCTTCCCGGAAAACCATGTGGCTTGCTGGAAAGATAGACGGGCATTATTTAAATCCTTTCTACGAGGCTTACCTCTTAAGAAGGCGGGGGATAAAATAACCAAAGCGGCCGCTAAAATAATGACAACATTTGTAATTCTGACCATCGCGGAAAAACCGGCCACAAAACCGAGCAAAGAATAAAAAAACATTCCGAATCTTTTTCTTTCTGCAATAAGCGATAAAAATAAAACCAGCAACGCGAAAAATGCCGCCGGCCCGTCAGCCATTGCAGATAACCAATTCATATTCATAAAATTAATATCGTTCCATGCCCCTGCTTGAAATTGAGGACCATAATTTCTAAACAAATAAAAAATAAAAGGAAAAATTAAAAATAGAAATCCCGAAAGAATAGCGGGAAAAACTTTTTTAAAAATCAGAAAAGACGACCAGACAATTAAAATCAGAGTTAAAGAAAAAAGAACCACTCCGTTAAAAATAATTAAAGGAAAAAAGATAGCTGAAAAATCGTTTCCGAAAATCAAAATAAACGGAACAATCATCAGCGGAAACCCAAACATAGTGGCATCTTCCTTAAAATCAAACTTATAAATCATTCCCGCCATGGAATAATAAGTGATTTCATCCCCTTCGCGTATTGCCGAAAAATAATCATTATATTTGTATTGTTCCAAATGAGGCAAATAGGGAATTAAAAAAAGAAAAAAAATCCTTAGCGCGATAAGTCCGATTACCGATATTATTAAAATGTTCTTTATTTTTTTATCCCGCATTTTTAAGACCTCTTGCATAATAAATTTCATGGCGAAATTTTCAGTTTTTGAGCCCTGCCTGCCGGCAGGCAGGGAAACGAAGCCAAAAATTTTAAAGAATATCAGGATATTTTGAGAAATTTTTGGCGAGTTGAAACCAAAAAATGGAAATTTTTAGCCGAAAGATTATTATGCAAAAGGTCTTTAGAATTTATAAACGGAGATATCGCCCGATTTGTACACCAATTTTAATTCCTTTATTAAATCCTCCACTTTACCCTCAACCTTTCCTTCAATAATAATATAGTCAAGTTTATACTTTCCAAGTTTGCTTCTCAAATCTTTGGCAAAAAATTTTCTATAATCCTCCGGCGCCTTTTTTATTTTTTCCTCCAGATTATTGGGAACATCGGGAAAATCTTTAATATTGAATAATTCTTTCCAATTGGCGAATAAATAGCTTTTCGCTCCGTTTTTCGGATTTTTCAGATATTCGTCAATATTTTTATCGGTTACTCCGTCAAAAAGCGTTCTAACCATATAATTATGGTGAATGCGTTCTCCCGGCACCATTGAAAAATATCCGTTCGCGTCGTAAAGGTTGCAGTGAGTAAAAGATAAAATCATGCTAGACAATTTTTGTCTTTTTGCCAAATCATTTCCGCCGACGAGCGCAACGCAATCTCTCTCCCGATGATTCACCCAATCCAATATAGCAACGTATCCTTGAAGATTAGCGTAATAGGGATAAAGACTCTTATACACGCTCGCTTGAGTATAAATTCCCAAAGATAAAGAGGCGGTAATTACCGCAAAAACGCCCGCTCCCCATAAAAGCTCTGATTTTTTTCTTACGACATTGTAAAAAATAGCCATCAAAACGATAATTGCCAGAGATATTGTGTATTGGGCAAAATGATACGGCCATATCGTCATACCGGTAATAATCTGCTGAACATATACCCACAACGACCCCAAAATGAAAGCTATTGAAAACCAATGCCAATTCTCAAAATGAAAAACATTTTTTTCTCTCCTGACAGCCTGAAGAAAAAATGGCAGAAAAATAAAAAGAAGATAGATGACCAACGTCATCAACATTATTTTATTAAACAACGGGTAACGGGTATAAAATAAACCTTTGCGCAATAAAGATTCCTGATACCAAGGGCTCTGTCTTGCCTGCCAAACGCCGTACCAATAAGGCGCGGATAGAAAAAATCCAAAAACAACAACAATGATTAAATTTTTCGCCCTTTTATATTCTTTCTTAAACAGATAAATTAATATGAGCGCGGCCACGATTGATGCCGCAATCCCCCAGCTGAAAAAATAATTCCCGATCATTAAAGTCAAAGATAGCGAAGCGCCGGTTATATAAAATTTCCGCCATTTTATCTCTTGCTTTGCTATGATAAGCCAAAGGCATATTAAAAACGACATTAGAAAAATGGCTCCTAAAACAGGATTGACCGGTTTGGTCCAAATTAAAAAATCTCCAGGCGCTCCCATTCCCTTCAAGTAGTTAAAAATGCTCCGAAAATCAAATAAATCGCGCCCTAATGTCACAAATAAGGCGGCGGCAATACCGTTTATTTCAGCCGAGAAAAAATTATTATCTTCCGTTAGTTTTCTCGCCAAGAAATAAACCAAAAGAAATAAAATGAACGGCAAAAAAAACCTGCTTGCTATCAATACATTAACCGGAGAGATATTAAACATAAGACTCGGCAGAGCGTAAAAAAATTCTCCAGCCGGAGGCGACAAAGAAGGCTGATTTTTATATTCAAAAAGAGAAACCGATCCTATAAGCGGATGCCCGTCTAAAATTTCCCGTATCCTGGCCAAATAAAAATCTTCATCGGCAACCTGCAAAGGTATTCCTTTATAAGCGCCGCCAAGCGAAAGAATAAAAAAAACATTGGGAGCGATATAAATTAAGCCAACAATAAACGCAAATCCAAAAGCTAATTTGTTTTTTTTGATGATGTCCATTTTGGGTAAATTCAATTTAAAAGCGCGACACAAGAAATTATTCATGCTCGGATTTTGCCAAAATCCTCGCTTACTGTTACGCTTGCAAAGTAAATACAGTTTGAATGAATTTTAAAAAAATTAATTTAAAGTAAACGCTCGGCGAAAATATAAACCGTCTTTAAAAACAAAATCATCTTTAACCGCGAATTGCGCGGTCAGCAATCTCCGATATTCCTCCCCGGTTCTGATGAATTTTCCTCGGTCAAAACGATACATAAGCCGTGTCAGAAAACAGCCGGCGCCGGCATCCGCGTCTATAACAAGCATTTTACCGTCCGGCTTAAGCGCGCGCCGCGCTTCTTTAAAAACACGCAGGCATTCCTCATCGCTTAAATGGTGCAAAAAACTGCCGATAAAAATGCTATCAAAAGACCGGTCGGGAAAAGGAAGACGACCGGCATCCGCAACAATAAATTTTCCCTTATAATTATTATTGGCGTAATCAATATATTTTTTTTCTATATCAATGCCCGTATAATCGCGCGACGAAAAAAAAACGGAAAATTCTCCGGTTCCGCAGCCGATATCTAAAATATTTTTCCCGGCGCCGCCAGAAGAAAATCGGGAAATAATCTTTTTCTGATTTTTAAAATTATTTTCCAGAATTCTTCTTAAGAAATTAAACAATGTTGGATTATCGGCTAATATGCTTATAAGTTTATTTAGCATTAATCTGAAGTATAATGATTAAAATTCATTTTTACAAAATATATGATATGCTTTTTGTATGGAAAATTATCTTTATAGTTTATTCTATCAGCAGGAAAATAAACACTGGTGGTTTATCGGCAGAAGAAAGCTAATCCATAAATTGATCAAATTATATTTACCTCATTCCAAACCTTTAACTGTATTAGATATCGGCTGCGGCGCGGGCAAATTAACCGAGGAGCTCGCAAAATACGGCAAAGTCATTGGTATAGATAACGCGAAAGAGGCGATAAATTTCTGCAAACAAAAAGGACTGCGAAATATTACTGAAAGTTCCATTGAAGATTATCAAACAAATGAACAATTTGACTGCGTTATCGCTTTGGATGTTTTAGAACATTGTAAGAACGATATTGAAATAATCAAAAAAATGCGCGACATTTTAAAAACGGCTGGAATAGCGATTATTTTTGTTCCGGCTTTAAAAATTTTCTGGGGGAAATGGGATATTGTAAACCACCATTTTCGCCGCTACAATTACGGAGAACTTGCCAATAAATTCCGCGGCGCGGGTTTTGAAATTTTAGCGCAGTCATATTTTAATTTTTTCCTCGCGCCTCTTATTTTTATCGCGAGGAAAATCATCAATTTATCAAAAATAAAAACTGATGAGGAATTTAATATCAACAATGCCTTAATAAACAACGTCTGCAAATTTATTTTTAATTTTGAAATTTCCCTTTTGCCCAAAATAAAATACCCCTTTGGCGTTTCTTTAATGGGAGTATATAGAAAGAGTAATTTTTCTAATTAGCCCGTTAAAAACCAATTTTATCTTTAATGATGTATGTCGGGCGCTGTTTCACTTCGTCATAAATTCTTCCCACATATTCGCCCAGAATACCAATAGATATCAGTTGAACCGCTCCGATAAAAAGGATAGTGATTATCGTTGAAGAAAATCCGGGAATGCCGATAATGCCACGGGCGAGACGCAGATACAAAATCGCCAAAATACTCAAAAAAGATACGGCCGCGACAAAAAGACCGAAAAAAGTGGCAAGCCGAAGAGGAATATAGGAAAAAGAAAAAATGCCGTCAAAAGCAAGTTTAACGAGTTTCCTAAAAGAATATTTTGTGCGGCCGGCGAAGCGTTGGGCGCGTTCGTAGACAACTCCGCACTGCCTATGCCCCACCCAACTGCGCATTCCCCGTAAAAACCTGTTGCGTTCCGGCATGCTCCTTAATTGAATAACCATGCTGCGGTCAAGAGCGGAGAAATCTCCCGCGTCAAGCGGCGCATTTTCAAGAGAAGCCAATCGCTGAAATAACCGATAAAATACCCAGTAGGCGAATTTTTTGACTAACCATTCTTTGCGCTTTGCCCTAACGCCATAAATCACCTTGTACCCTTCCCGCCATTTTTCAAAAAACAGCGGCAGAACTTCCGGCGGGTCCTGAAGGTCAGCGTCAATAATAACGACGACATCTCCTTCCGCGTGGTCAAGTCCGGCGGAAATGGCCGAAGCGTGACCAAAATTACGCGAAAATGAAAGGCATTTCACATTTGGATCGCGGATGTTAATTTTCTGAATTATCCGCAAAGACTGATCTGTGCTGCCGTCATCAATAAAAAGAATCTCATACGCAAAAGCGCAATCCAAAAGCATTGCGCGCGTTCTGTTGTAAAATTCCTCAATTACTTCCTCTTCATTGAAAACGGGCGCGACAATGGAAATAAAGTTAATTTTCATATAATTCAACGTGGCAGGTTGACATTTGACAACCATTCCAGAAAATCTGCTTTATACTGCTCCGGGTTGGTGTCAAAGATTTGAAAGAATAAATTTTGATTTATAATTTCTGGAAAATTATGAATACTAATATGGTCTAAATAGCTTGACCAAAAATACGATTCTAAAAATTCTGCCGCTTTTTTGGAATTTTTAATACCATTTTCTTTCCAATTTGGCTCTATTAGTTTTATCGGATTTGATTCTATATAGAATGGCAAATATAAAAAATGTTTATTATGAACAACAGGAATAATTTTAGCAGCATTTTGAAAGAGATAACCGCTTCTATTATTTCTGATGTTAAAATATTTCGTATAACCATTGCCGATTCTTTTTACAAATTCCACCGCTCCGCCATCAACTTTTTCCTGTACAAGCAGGTGATAATGATTTGGCATTATGTTCCATTGTAAAATCTCCACTATTTTATTCTGTTTTGGAATATCAATAAAATTCTTATTTTCAAAACGGAGCGCAGAATTTTTATTATTAAATTTATAAAGCCCGGCAATAAAACGGGAATAATCAGTCTTATCATAAAATACTTTCTTTTTTTCTATGCCTCTATTTAGAATATGAAAAATATTCATAATAATTCTAATCTAACCCCCATCTTCAAAGTTGTCAATGTCAACGTGGCAGGTTGACGTGGCAGGTTGATTTTTCTTTCTTTTTTACTAGAACTATGTTATCATAACGCTATGGAAAACAGCGAGGGAATTCTTAAAAAATCAATCCGTGGAGGCAAGTGGATGTTTTTAAACACACTTTGTCAGCAAGCAATCGCGTTGATTTCTTTTGTCGTCTTAGCGCGGCTGCTGCATCCTCAAGATTTTGGCGTAATAACCATCCTTCTTGTGGCGCCTAGTTTTTTAAATTTAATAACAAGTGTTGGATTTGAATTTGCTTTAATTCAAAGTAAAGAAGACCCTAAAAAATATCTTAACGAGATTTGGACTTTTTCCATTATAAGGACAACCGCCATATTTATTGTTGTTTTTTTTTCTGCTCCTTTAATCGCCGAATTTTTTCATTTAGAAAAAGTTATTTGGGCGGTTCGGCTAAGCGGAATCTTTATTTTAATATCCGGATTCGCCAATGCGGCAAAGCTTTATTTTTTTAAAGATATTGATTTTAAAAAGATATTTATTCGGGATACGACCGGTTTAATTTTTTACGCTGTTATTTCCATATTTCTCGCGATATTTTATAAATCTTTCTGGCCGCTTTTTTGGGGACAGCTGGGTCAGCATCTTTCTAATACCGTTATTACTTATATCCTCCATGAATATCGGCCTCGTTTAAGCTTTAAATTTAGAAAGCTTAAAAAATTAATTGGTTACAGTAAATGGATATTCGGACAAAATTTTATCGGCAACGCGATTCCGGTGATTGAAAACACCGTAATCGGCAGAATAATAGACGCATCAGGCGTCGGACTCTATACCCGTTCAAAAAGCATTGCCTCCCTTCCCTCGGCGCCTCTTTACAATATTTTTGAAAAAGTCACCTTTCCCGCCTATGCGAAAATCCAGGAATCATATGAAAAAATAAAAGACGGTTTTATAAAAAGCCTGGATATTTTATTTTTCTTTACTTTTCCTTTTATTATGATTTTTTGGGAATTTGGTTATAGAATAATTTTAATCTTTCTTGGAGAAAAATGGATTGAAATAATTATGCTGTTAAAAATTCTTCTCGTCGCGGTAACTATTAATACTTTAATTTCTTTATCGGGGCCGATATTTAACGCCGTCGGCAAACCGAAAATTCAATTTTACATAAATTCCGCGAATATCGTCGTTTTAATTATTTTTCTTTTATTGTTAGCCCCTCGTTACGGCATTATAGGCATTGCCGCGGCGGTCCTAATAAATTCCGTAATAATATTTTTGACATCATTTTACGGGTTGATGAAAATACTGGATATTAAAATAATAAACGCGGCAAAACCGCTGCTTATTCCCGCGATTTCATCTTTGTTAATGTTGGGCATCGGCAAATTGATATTCGCGGAATTTAAAAATATAAATGACATTTCATTTATTATATTAACCGCATGTTTGGGAATATTTTATCTCGCCTTTATAACGCTTTTTGGAAAATGGCTGAAAACAGGACCTTACGCGACATTAAAACTGGTATCTTTTGAAATTTTTAAACGGCCAAAAAATATATTCGTCCCGTAAACAAAAAAGATGATATAAAAAGGATAAATGGGAATTGAATATCGCGGTATGCCGAAAGTGGCCGCATAAGCAAAATTAAAATATAAAATAATTAAAATCGGCCAACAGAATTTCTTCCAATTCTTTGCTCCCATTATTAAACCGTAAATCATAAATCCGAAAAATAACCAGTAAGCGGCCCTGATACCGAGCAGAATAATAATTTTAATAACCGCAGGTATTCCCGCGTGTGAATTTTTTATAAATAAATTCTGGCCCGGTGACGGTTCAAAAGTTTCTGGATTTGGCAGCATTAACCCGTTAAATTGCAGAAAGTCTAAAAAACTGATTGTAAAATATCGTAACGGGCTTCCAATTATCATCTTTAAATTATCTTCTGATAATTTTTTGTTAATTTGTTCCAGACTTTCGCCAGCGCGCCACATGCCATAGTAAATTTTACTTGTTTGAGGCATCCCAAGAAGCATAGACGGATTAAAATCGTCTTTTTCAAAAAAATAGTATCCCAAAAGCTGGCCCCCAAAATGCCTTAAATAATCTTCGCCGCGCACATTTTCCATCATTTCAGCCTTGCGGCTTAAAATACTGCCTGCTTTTAAATTAAGGGCTTTTGGTCCGCGGCCAAAATCTCTGAAACTCCAAGCGCCAACGATAATAGCGAAAAACAAAACAAACGCTCCCATTTTCACTAAGATGTCTCTTTTAAAAAAATCTTTCTGGAGTGTCAAAAGAAAACCGAAAATAACAAAAACAATAAAAAACTGCGCTATGGCATTTGTTAATGTTGCCAAACCGAGCATTATTCCGGAAAAAATAAACCATTGGATTTTTCCAGCCTGAAACTGGTCCACCCTTGGCGGAAAAGTTCCTTGCGCCTTGTAAAGGAAATAAATCAGGAGAATAATCAAAAAAGCGAAAAGGGTTTCTCGCGTAAATTGATGAGCGCTGGATGCCAGAGGAAAAAATAAGGCGGCGAACAATCCAGTAATTTTTGCCGATTTATTATCCATAATTTCTTTCGCAAGCAGATATATTATCAAAACCGCGAGACTGAAAAACAAAATCTGAATAAGACGCACAGCGTCAAAATTATCTTTTCCAAAAAAAACATATACGCCTGCCAAAAAAATGGAATAAAACGGTTCGCTCACGGCCGCAAGATCATTTTTATCGGCGACGAGACGGCTGTGCTTAAGAATATTATTAGCTATATCATTATAAAAATTTTCATTGCCGCCCTCTAGGAGCGGCTGGCCAAAAATTTTACTCCCCCAAAGCAAACCGCTTAAAACCGCGACAAGGAATAAAACAATAATAAATCTATCTTTAAACATTATTTTAAACATATGGACAGATATTAATAATTATAATATAATCATTAAAATCAATTAACACATTAACATAATGACTATCATAGACAACCTATTTCATAGTAGTTTTTTTGTTGTTATTCCTGTTTATAATGAGGAAAAAAATATCGGCCCCGTCATTGAAAGAATCAAAAAATACACGGATAATATTATTGTGGTTGACGACGGCTCGCAGGACCAAACCTATAATCGCGCCGAGAAGGCCATCGGCAACGGCGTAATTTTAAAACATCAAATTAATATAGGCAAAGGAGCGGCTTTAAAAACTGGATGCGAGGCGGCAATAAAACTCGGCGCCAAAATAATTGTGATGATGGATGGAGATGGTCAGCATGATTCGGACGATATTCCAAAATTGGTTACTAAACTAAAAAATGAAAATCTTGATATTGTTTTCGGTTCAAGAATGATGGATAAAAACATTCCATTCATACGAGCTTCCGGCAATAAAATCATAACAAAAACAGTTAATCTGTTGTCTCGCCTTTCTTTAAACGATATTCTGTCCGGCTTTAAAGCGCTTACCGATAAAACTTATAGAAAAATAATATGGGAAACGCAAGATTATTTTGTGGAAACAGAAATAGCGATGAATGTCGGCAAATATGGATTAAAATACGCCCAGGTGCCCATAAAAACTATATATAAAGACAATTACAAAGGATTAGATGTTATAAGCGGAATAAAAATAATTTTTAAACTTTTAAAATTTAAACTGCGATGATTTTAGGCGTTCAAATTTTAGGCATTCTTTTTGGCCTTTTTATGGCCTATTTGAGCTTTCTGCATTACAAGCGCCGGGAATTTAAAAAGAAGCAATTTTTATTTTGGGAAATTATATGGATTGGATTTATTTTAATCGTCATCTTTCCTAAAATAACCAGTGGCATTATCTACGAATTGGGCATTGCCCGCACATTGGATTTTTTAACAATACTCGGCTTTATGTTCATTATTTTTTTGAGCTTTTATAATTATGCCGCTTTGAATAAATTCAAACGGAAACTGGAAGAAAAAATCAGGGAGGACGCGCTTAAGGATTTGGATAAATTCTATTAGAAACAGCGGCCGCGTAACACAAATATATCATCAATATGTATGAAAGAAAAAAGTTCAAATTATCAATAACATAATTATTTGCGGGTGCCAACCGCGACCTGCTTCTAACGGGATGAAAATTCTATTTCTTAATCTGCCGTTTCATTTTAAAATCAGCCGGGCGAGCCGATGGCCGGAAAAGACCAAAAGTGGAACTTTTTATTATCCATATTGGCTCGCCTACGCGGCAGGCGCCAGCCGGCAGCAGGGTTTCGAAGTAAAACTGATAGACGCCGTAGCCAACGGCTGGGATGATCAAAAAACTTTAGAAAACATATTGTCTTTCAATCCCGAAATTTTAATCGCTGAAATCATTACTCCAACAGTAAATTACGACCTAAAGTTTTTTGAATTTTGCAAAAAAAACGGTTTTAAGGGAAAAATTATCGCCGCCGGCACTCATGCCACGGTTTTCCCCAAAGACATGCTAAACGAATGCCCTTCTTTGGACTGCGTCGCTTTTAATGAATACGATGATACCGTGCCTGAACTCGCCGAAAATTTGAACTCTCTAGAAAAAGTTTTAGGCATCGCCTGGCGGAAAGACGGAAAAATTATCATGAATAATCCGAGGCCCCCGATTGAAGATTTAGACCGATTGCCTTTTGTTTCTAAAATTTACAAAGAATTTCTTGATTGCAATAATTACGCATATTCTCTCGCCCAACGGCCCATGATTCAAATACTAAGCAGCCGAGGATGTCCGAATCAATGCACATTTTGTTCTTATCCTCAAACAATGGAAGGAAGATTGTACAGACAGAGAAGTCCGGAAAATTTCACGGCGGAATTAGAATATATCGCCAAGGAATTGCCCCAAATAAAAGAAATATTCATAGAAGACGATACTTTCACCGTAAATAAAAAAAGGGTGATTCAAATATGCGATCTTATTATCGGGAAGGGGTTGAAAATTTGCTGGTCGTGCAATGTAAGGGCTGATGTTTCCTTTGAAGTCCTTGATAAAATGAAAAAGGCGGGTTGCCGTCTTTTGGTGGTCGGCTATGAATCCGGAAACCAAGAAATTTTAAATAATGCAAAAAAAGGAATTACTCTGAAGCAAAGCTTTGAATTTTCTGAAAACGCGAAAAAGCTTGACTTAAAAACATTCGGCTGTTTTATGATCGGCTTGCCGGGCGAAACACAAACAACAATCTGGGAGACATTTGATTTCGCTAAAAAAACAAACAGCGATATGGTCTTTTTCCAACAAGCCATCCCTTTTCCCGGAACGGAATTTTATAACTGGGCCAAAAAAAATAATTATATTAAAACAAAAAACTTCAATGATTGGCTGAATAAACAAGGTCAGTTGAAATTTCTTGTAAATTATCCGGGGCTTTCGGCTGAAGATATGGAAAAAAATCGCGACGCCATGATGATTAAATATTATTTTTCTTTAGGCTATATCTGGAAAACTTTCGCAAAAAACAGGAATTTCAGCGAAATGAAAAGGATACTTTCTGGAGCTCTGGATTATTTTGTTTTCTTGATAAAAAAATATGCGGGATTATAATCAGCTCGTCACAATTTTAGTGGCGGTTAAAAATAAAAAAGAAACGGTTGATAAATGCGTAAAATCTCTGCTTGAAACCGACTGGCCGCAAAAAAATATTATAATAATAGATAATATGTCAACTGACGGCTCTTTTGAAATATTAAAAACATTCGGCAATAAAATCGCGCTGCATCGGATGGAAGGAGGCCTATCGCAGATATTCAACCATGGCATTCAAAAAATCCAAACCGAATATGTCGTTTTTACGGACGCGGATTGCGTTGTCGGGAAAAACTGGCTTAAAGAATTGATGAGGCCGTTTTATGAAGAAAATAATTTAGTGGCAACGGCCGGATATTGCGGCACGCCCGGCAACGTATCGCTGCTACAAAAATTAATCGGCTTGGAACTTGAAAATAGATTCAAAAGATTTCCGAAATACATTAAAAGAGCTCCCACTATGAATCTATGCGTTAAAACGGATGCCGTCAAAAAAATAAAATTTGACGAGCGATTTTCCTATCAGGCATTTGAAACGGATTTCGGCTATCGGCTGACAAAATTAGGAAAAATGGCGTATACGCCGGAGGCGAAAATTTTCCATTATCACAGGGCTAGCGTTAAAAATTTTTTCAAACAACAGAAGGATCAAGCTAAATGGGGGGTAATTCTTTTTTTAAAGCACGGCCGCGAGGCGCTGGCGGATCACATAACAACTTGGAAAATGACAATGCAAATTCCAGTTTTTTTTCTCATAATTTTTTTCGCTCTTTTATCTTTTTTTAGTGCGGCATTTCTATATCTATCGGCTTTTCTATTAGGCATTTTACTTTTTTTATATTTGAAAAACATAAAAGAAATAAAACCGCCCATACATTATTATCCCCCTCTTATTATAATTTTTTTCCTACGTACCATTGCCTGGATCATCGGTGTCTCCGAAGGATTTATAATGAGATGGAAAAATTAACTATGACTTTAAATTAAATATATGAAAATGCTTCTTGTAATGTCTCCCATGTTCAAACACAGCACTCATTTCTTGGCGAGCACGGACAATGAAATCCCGATAGGGCTGTGCTATTTGGCGGCGGCGCTTGAAAAAGCCGGACATTCCGCAAAAATTTTTGACGGCCAAATAATTCCGCGCGTTGAAGAGGAGTTTACGAATTTATTGAAAATAGAGAATTTTGACGCCATCGGCTTCAGTGTCGTTTCGCAGGCGGTTTTAGGCGCTATCAAATTATCGGAAATCGCGAAGAAGTTAAGGCCGTCCGTAATCACCATTATAGGCGGAGCCCAACCAACGGTAATGGGGGAAAAAATAATGGATGCAATGCCTGACATTGATATCGCGGTTTTCGGAGAAGGAGAAAAAACAATCATAGAACTTATTCATCATCTTGAGAACAAAAAATCTCTTGATTCGATCAAGGGCGTAGCATACAAAAAAAACGGCCGCGTAATCAGGACCGAAAGAAGAGAACTAATACAAAACATTGATTCCATCCCTTTCCCCGCCTATCATTTGATTAATATTAAAAAATACACTCCTCCGCCCGGGCTATTTTTCAGAAAACCCATTGTCGGGGTGATCTCGGCCAGAGGTTGTCCTTTTAACTGCCATTTCTGCGCCGACAGGATTATTTGGCAAGGAGTGGTGCGCCTAAGGAAACCGGAGCGCGTGTTAGATGAGATAGAGTTGCTTGCAAAAAAATACGGGGTCAAAGAAATAAAATTTTTTGACGATACATTCACTATAAACAGGCAAAGGACAATCGCCATATGCAACGGGATTTTGGAAAGAAATCTTAATGTAATTTGGCGTTGTTCGTCTCGAGTTGACACCGTGGATAAAGAACTTCTCGCCTTAATGAAAAAAAGCGGCTGCTGGAGCATTTCTTTCGGCATTGAATCAGGCAGCGATGAAATGCTGAAAAAAATGGACAAAAGAATAACAGTTGAAAAAGTAAAAAAAGCGGTGAAATGGGCGAAGGAAGCCGGCATGGAAACCAAGGGGTTTTTCCTGCTGAATTATCCGGGCGATACCATTGAAACAACGGAAAAAACTATTGCCTTTCCTAAAGAATTAGATTTGGATTTCGCCGGCTTCAATTTAATTTTCCCTTTTTGGGGAACTCAAGTCCGCGAAGAGATAGAAAAAAATTATCAAATAGAAAAAAAGGTTTGGGATAAATGGGACACCCCTCTCGGCAATACTATTTTTTTCCATCAACCGCAATTGCCCGACGAATATCTGAAAAAGGCGTTTAAGCGCGCCGCCCGTGGATTTTATTTGAGGCCGAAGATGTTTTTTAAAGCCCTGAAAAGAATTAGAAACTTTGAAATGCTTAAAAGTTATGTCGTGGGGGCGTTAAGATTATTCAAGCTCCGAATGTTCAAATAGCAGACGGTATGAATTCTAAAAAAATTACCGCTTCAATAATAATTCCGTATTTTGAAAGACCCAAGGAAATAAAAAGACTTTTAATCTCTTTACGGAATTTAACGCTTCCAGAACCTTTTGAAATTATAGTCATAGACGACGGCAGCAGAAACAAAAAAGAAATTAAAAAGATATTGAAAGATGCTTTGCCCAAAAACAGATACCAACTGATATATATGAATAAAAATGTCGGCCCTTCCAGAGTCCGAAATGTTGGAATTGAAAATTCCCAAGGAGAATTTTTATGGTTCCTTGACAGCGACACTGAAGCGACAGACCGTAATCTGTTAAAAACTTTGGTTGATTGCCTTAGGAAAGATGAAAATCTGGCAGGCGTTGGAGGAGAAATCCTGAAAATGAATGATAAATTCTATTTAATAAAAAACTATTTTTTTCCAAATTGGCTCCTTCTTACAAAAGCGGTACAAGTCGGAAAAAAATTTGAATTTCATCCTAAAATTATCAGCACCAGCAATATGCTGGTCAGAAAAAAAGATTTTCTATCCACTCGGGGATTCTCGCCTTGGCTAAGCACTCATGAAGACAACGACTTGTGCCTTCAATTATCCCGCCCCGGAAAATCTTTCCTTATCCGCGATGATACTACAATACTCCATCATCATTCTTCTGCGGGAAGAGATGAGGGCGCGTTTAGTTTCTATAATAAAATGTGGAAATATATGCTGGTGGCGCATTTTAATCGGGTAAAAATTCTTTTTTTGCATTTCCCTTGGCGTATTCCGATATTGCCCCTATTGGATATGATTTTTTCCCCGATAGTATTTTGTTACCAATTATTCTTTTCTAAAGTAAGAACAAACGAGCTGTTTAGGAAAAAATCTAAAGATTCCTCCGGCAGTTTCGGCCGACTTGTTTTGTTTAATATAATATCTATAATCTGGGCATGGCTTTACGCTTACTCTTTTCTTTTTCAATCTTTAATATACGGCAGAAAATCTTTTATTCGCGGCAAAAATAAATAATATGAATTCTTATTTTTTTCAAAAAAACTGGAAATATATCAGACCCGTTTTGCGGCTGATTCCGGATAGAGCGATTGAATCGCTGGCCTCTATTTTTATAAAAATGCAAAAGGAAGAATTAATGGGAGCAAAATTGCCGAAGCGCATAGTTTTTTTCGTTACACCCCGTTGCAATTTAAAATGCAAACATTGCTTTTATATACCCAATGTTTCTCAGACGCAAGAGATGTCTTTAGCCAAAATCCAGAGTATGGCTTTTTCTGCCAAAAATATTCTCAAACAAATAATCATAACTGGCGGCGAGCCGTTTTTAAGAGAAGATATTTATGAAATTGCTTTTGCTTTTATAAATAACGGCTGCCAAAGAATACATATCGCCACAAACGGAACCTTTCCTAAAAAAATAGAATCGTTTATAGAGAAAATCTTGGGAAGGACGCGAGCAATTATGGTTTTTCATCTTTCTCTAGACGGGCCTGTGACAGTGCATGATAATGTGCGCGGAATTCCGGGTTCGGCAGAAAAAACCATGAAAACTATCGTCCTGCTTTCCGATTATTTGAAGAAATATTCAAACCGCTTCGGCTTTATCACGGTCGGAACTTCCATCAACAAATTAAATTATTCCCATCTTAAAGAAACAATTAATCTGGTGAATAATTTTGAAAATATCACGCACACCTTTAATTTTTCCCGCTCCGGAGATTTACATACATTTGGCGCGCCCGACGCTCTTTTGAGCGGCTTTAATATAGACAATAAAAATAATATACTCTCCATTGAGGAAATGAAAAACGCCTTTCGTTATTTAGACGAAAATGTTTGGCAGAAGAAAAAAAAATCATTATACGCTCTCGCCAACAGACAAGTATTAAAAGAAATTATAAATCTTTTGGAAAAAAAATCTGCTGTTCTTCCCTGTTTGGCGGGCAGAACGGAAGTGGTGATTTATCCGGATGGAGATGTCGCGATTTGTGAAATGCTCAAGTCAATCGGTAACTTGCAGGAAACAAATTATGACTTGGTAAAATTCTATGAAAAATACAAGAATAAATTTCAAGACTCCAAAAAATGCTCCTGCGCTCACGACTGCAATATTATGTCTTCTGTCAGATTTTCGCCGAAATCATTAACGGAAATGATAAATTTATTTTAAAAATATCTAAATAAATCTATGACAACAAAACATTTAATAAACCAGGGAAAATCATTGATTCATCTTATTAGGCATCGCCTGAGCGGCGCGCATGTTCCTCTTTTTACCGCACTAGCAATCACCAATCGCTGTAACTATCAATGCATCTACTGTTATGGCGATTATTACCATCAAAAACATGAAAATTTTTCAACTTCGGAACTTCTGCAAATAATTGATGATCTTGCCAAAATGGGAACTCGTATAGTCAATCTTATCGGCGGCGAACCGCTTTTGCGCGATGATATAAACTTGATAGCCAAACGTGTAAAAGAAAACGGAATGATTTGCACAATCTCCAGCAATCTCTCGTTGCTTCCGGAAAAAATTGATAAACTGCGCGGAATAGACATTGACAGCATAGATACCAGTTTGGACGGGCTTGAAAAAGGCAACGATAAAAACAGAGGCAAAGGCACATTCCAAAAAACATTTAAGGGAATCAAGTGCGCCATTAAAAACAATATTAAAACTAATGTCAATATGGTTTTGACGAAATATAATCTCGCAGATGTGGAACCAATGATTAAATTGGCGGCTGATACCGGCTTTGCCGTGTCATTTAATGTAGTTTATGAATCTCACAGCGCTGAATATAAAAATTACCAGGACTCATTTGATATAAAAAATAAAGATGATAAAGAGATAAAAGAAGCTTTGAAAAAAATAATCAGCTACAAGGAAAAAGGCTATCCTGTCAGATTTTCCAAAATTGCCTATCAATATGCTCATGATTGGCCGTGTTCTTACGGAGGAAAAGTATATATTACCGATAAGACAAAGCCGAAAGATTTTAAACCGATAAAGTGCTACCATCCGCAGTTCTTTTGCTACATTGATACCGACGGCCGGATGTATGATTGCCTGCATTTAAAAGATATATCTCCTATTGTCAATGTTAAAGAATTGGGCGTCCAAAAAGCTTGGGAAAAAATATCTTCGTTTAATCCCTCTTGCGTTGCCTGCTACAGCATATGTAACAACGATTCCAACATGATTTTCGGACTGAAACCGCAAAATCTGTTTTCTACGACGAAAGATCTGTTATTTACTAAAGCGAAAAAACATGAAGATTCTGCTAGTTAATCCCCCATCAGAAATTCTTCGCCAAGAAGGATCGGGAATAATAACGCCATTGGGTCTTTTTTACATCGGGGCTGTCTTAGAAAAAGCCGGCCATCAAGTTAAAATAGTTGATTGCGTTGTCCAAAATTGGACAAATCCCAAAAAATTCAAAAGGAACGGAGAAATTATCCATCGTTTTGATGTGGAAAAAGATTTTTGGCCGTCTTTATTTTCGGAATTCCAACCCGACCTTATCGGCATCGCTAATTTATTCGCCGCTTCGGAAAATATCTGCGTTGAACTGGCGAAAAAATTAAAAACTCTTTCGGGCGAAGTTAAAATAGTGATTGGAGGCACCAATGCTTCGTCCAGATCAAAATTTCTGCTAAGAAACGACGCAGTTGATTTTGTCGTCCGCGGCGAAGGCGAATATGCGCTAAGAGATTTGACTCAGCGCTTAGAAAAAAATCTTGACTTCAATAATATTGCGGGCCTTTGCTATAAACAAAACGGCAAGTTATTTGTTGCTCCCGATTATAACTGGGTGGAAAATTTAGACGAATTGCCATTTCCTGCGTATCATCTCTTAAATTGCAGTATTGAAAATTATTTTAACGGCCAATATCCAATTTTTTTTGTGGAAAAAAGGATTTTAAGTTTTGTCACAAGCCGCGGTTGCGTTCGCAACTGCGTTTTTTGTTCGGGAATGAAAAATCTTGGCTGCTGGCGCTCACGAAGTCCGGAAAATGTGTTGGATGAGCTTTCGCGCTTAAAACAAACTTACGGCATAAAAGAAATATCTTTTATGGACCCTAATATCGGCCTGCACAAAGACCGCTTCGTTAAATTAATGAATCTAATGAAAGAGAAAAAAATCAATCTAAAATGGTCGCCAGCCGGAGGATTATATTTACAGACATTTACGCCTGACCTCGTTAAATTAATGCGCGAAACCGGATGCCATAGCGTATATCTCGCCATTGAACACGGAGACGAAAGAATGCAAAAGTATATAGGCAAAATAGTGCCGCTGGAAAAAGTCAAACCGATAGTAAGAGAATTCAAAAAATACGGAATTTGGGTACACGGCAATTTTGTCGTGGGTCTTCCTGGAGAAACCGAAGAATCGCTAGAATCGTGCTTGGATTACGCAAAAAAGGCCGATTTAGACAGCGTTGTTTTTTTTATCGGTACCCCTCTGCCTGGAAGCCGGCTATACGAAGAAGTGGTAAAAGATGAAAACGCTGACATAGGAGATTTAAGATGGACGAGTAAAAATATCTGGTGGACTGAAATGGATCCGGACTATTTGCGAGCCACGGTTAAAAGGTTTATGATTTCTTTCGTAAAGTTTAGAATTATTTCCGAATTCAAGCCGAAAAATATTTTTTGGCGGTTGAAAAACTTTCGGTTCGGCAATATAAAAGTGTATTGGAAAACAATGAAAAGATTTTTGGAATATTTAATTTTTAGATAATAGAGTATTTTTAAGTATAGTGAAAAGATGACGGGGGTTGAACAGGGTATTTAAAGTCATGGCGCATTCATAAGTGCAAAAGCATTTCATTTTTTTAATTTTCCTGCGCGCTTCTTCTGCTGGACCTGAATACCATAATTCTTTAAGATTAAAATCAAAGTCGCTCAAATTACCCATTTTTAAATCAAGCATTTCGCAAGGATAAACATCTCCATTTTCTCTTAAAATAGCCAAAAGGGAGCCGGCATAACAGGGAGTAGTGTAGCGCCTTTCGGAATAAATCTTGCTTATCAGGCGCGAGCCAAAATACTCGCGGCTGGAAAGAATTTTATCAATAATTGACGGTTTGGGCTGTTGATTAACTCTTTTAAAAAAATCTTCTCTAATCTTTAAATGAGCATTGTTGTAATATTTTAAATTCACTTCTTTTAATGACATGTCTTTAACCTCTGCCCTGATAAGATTAACTCCGATATCTTCCACTTTTAAATCGTTTTTCAAGAAATTCGCCAATTCTCCAACTCTCTCCTGATTATCTTTATTAATTGTGATACAGCTGCTAACTGAAAAATTGGAAAATTGTTTTTCCAATTCTTTAAGCCGTTTAATTGTTTCTATTGCCTTATCCCAAACACCGGGAACCTGCCTAATAGCATCGTGTTTTTCGCCCAAGTCGTCCAAAGAAACGGCAACGGTAAATCTTATATCCTGACGGCATTTTGATAAAATTTTTCGGCTTGTCTGGACTATTTGCTCAGTTAACAATCCATTGGTGGGTATTTGCAAATTAACTATACTCGCAAAACGGCTGAACATTAAAGCGATTTCAGCCAAATCATCCCGTAAAAATGGCTCTCCGCCGGTCAAAGAAAGAGCCATGAGATGAGGAATACTTTTGGCTATTCTTTCTATCTCCGGCAAAGTTAATTGCGCTTCGCTTTGGTTTATTTCTCGCCAAAAAAAGCAGTGCCGGCAACGGGCATTGCATTTTGCAGTGACAAAAAATATCAGATTTAGCGGCAATCCTTTTTTAAAAAAAATCCGCGGAATATGGCGAGAGAATTTAAACATTATTTTTTAAACTTAAAAATTATTTGCCAATAAGAGGCGAAGGCGGCGGCCAAAATCATTTCACATAAAGAAAAAAGCGCTGCCCTTAACGCAAAAAAGGCGCCTCTCTTTTTTTTTAGATATCTAAAGAAATTAAATTTAATCAGAAAAAATAACAAAAGCGCTCCCAAAGCAAGCCGCAAAAAATTAAAATAAAAAAGCGACGCGAAAAATAATAATATAACCAATAGCGCGGACATGAAAGGATAAAAGGCAGAAGAAGGACAAGACTTTAAATAATTATCTTTATAATCTTTTCTTTGTATTATTCTGGCAAGGCCTTTAACTCTCAAATAATCGGTTTTCAATAAGCTTAAAAAGGTATATTTTTTACAATGAACTCCGCTTATCCTCTCGTCTCTCATCCAAAGTTTGTTGGTCGCGCATGCCATTCTCACTGAAAATTCAATATCCTCTGCCGTTACTCCGGAGAAATTTTCGTTCAATCCGCCCGATTCCAAAAAAATTTTTCTGGGAACGGCGAGGATGGCCGCAGGAACTCCGGGAGAAAATTTAGGATATGTTTTTTCATGAAAACACATATCTAAATGCTTATAGGCGCTAAAAAAATTGGTAAAAATTGTTTCTTCCGCGTAAATACCCGCGATACCGCAGATATCGTTTCTGGGAAAATCTTCTTTGAGATAAGATAAAATATCGAGAGTTGAAAGAATCACATCGCTGTCCACAAAAAGTAAAAATTCTCCTTTGGCCGATCTGGCCCCCAAATTTCTCGTGAAAGCCGCGCCCTCATTTTTTGGACTGCGGACAATTTTGTCAGTATATTTTTTGGCAATATCCCAGGAAGAATCGTCGGAGCCGTCATCAGCCACTATCAACTCGCATTCTTTTGAAAAACCTTTTATATTTCTGATTGCCTCTAAACATTTCTCAAGAGTTGCTTCGGCATTAAAAACCGGCACTATAATGGATAAATATTTAGATTTCATGTGTTTTTTATCTTAATATCATAAACATCCCCGTAAGAATGGCAACGACTCCTATGATTTTAGATAAGGTTATCGCTTCGCCGAGAAAAACCCAAGAGCTCAAAAATAAAAGTATGTAAAATATGCCGCCGGCTATGGGAAAGGCAGTTGTCAAATCAAGCCTGGAAATTATCATCAACCATAAAAAGGCGCCGCAGGCTATAATCAATACGCCGGCGATAATAAATTTATTCTGGATTAATTTTAAAATCACCGAGCCTAAATCATTCAAACTGGACACTCTTAATTCCCCGATTATCTTCAAAGCTTTCTTCAAAAACATCTGGCTCGTTATCGTTAATAGCATAACAATGGTTATTAAAATAATATTTTTATACATTTTTTATATAAACTCTAAAATTTTTTTCGCGCGTTTTTGCCAGGTATAATTTTGAACATCCAAATAAGCTTGCTTTGAAATTTTAGCGGAAAAATCAGGATTTTTCAATATTTTTATGATGCCTTCGACTAAACGGGAAGAATTGTCCGATTCAACTAAAACCGCGTTTGATTCGTTTAAAATTTCTCTAATTGAAGGCAGGTCCGAAGCAACAATTGGCTGGCCCGAAGCCATATATTCAAAAAGCTTCATCGGAGAAGTGTAAAATTGAGAAATTTTTTCTTTGGCAGAATTAGGTAAAACCAAAACATCGGCCGCTTTAAGCCAATATGAAATTTCTTGATGCGGCCGATGGCCAGCGATCATAACATTATCTAAATCCCCCGCTTTTTGTTGAAATTTTTTTACATCTTGCTTTGTCCCTCCGATAAAAATAAATAAAATGTTTTGTAAATTCCGAGCTGTTTCCAATAACACATTAACGCCTTTCCAAACATAAAGATGACCGGTATAAACAACGATTTTTTTATTGTACGGCAAATTAAGTTTTCTTCGGGCATCTTCTTTTGAAAGAACAATGTCAAATTTTTCCAAGTCAACGCCGTCGGCCGCGACTAAAATTTTATCAGACGAAATTCCGGCTCCGATAAAATTATTTTTTATGAAGATTGTCAAAACAATAAATCTTTTCGCTCTTTGCCAAATTGCTTTATGAAATAATGTGATTTTTTCAGGAAAATAGTGAACTTCCAGAACAAAATTTCGGAAAAATAAACCGGTTAATGCTTCGCGCGTGTAAAGAATATCATAATTTCTAAACAGCAAATAAATTCTTGCGGAAATCAAAAAAGTTATGGTCTGGATAAAAAATCCTATCTTTCCCAATTTTATCAAATCAAGACATGGTAATTTTGTGATTTTGAAAACCGGCTGAACTCCATAATACGCAAAAGGGTTATCTTTTATTTTATTGAATCGTCGCGGCACAATTAATTCAATCTCAATTTTTGAATTGTTAATTGTGTTTTTTATTTTTGTCCGCCAGCTGACGGATTGATTTTTGATTTTGAGCAAAGCGAACATTTCGCACATCTTCATAATCTGAATTCCGTGCGCTTTTTCCGTGGGGAAACGAATGTTTGCTAAATAATAAAGAGTCATCAATCGTGATAAATCCCGCGACAGGAAATAATACCGGCCAACCTGCGCGGAATTACGTTAAGATTAAAAATATATGAGAAGGGTCATCGTGTTTTACAAAGCTGGTTTTTATTTTAAAACCGGTTTCATATATGATTTTTTTTATCGTCTTTTTTGAGTATCCCTTCATTCCCAATTCCCAGTAATGCTCCGGGGTAGAAGTTTTAGTTTTCCAAAAATGGGGGATTTTAATGATAAAACGTTTCCACTTTATAAGAGGAATTTTAAAGCTTAAAGAAAAGGTATAGCCCCTATGAGGAAGCGAAATAACCGAACCCTTTTTAGCTACCCTTCTAATTTCAGATAATGATGTTTTAAATTTATCAAAAGGCAAGTGTTCAAGAATTTCCGCGGCTAAAACAACATCAAAACTTTTATCCGGCAAAGGCATATTTTCAACAGAAGCAACAATATCAGGCTCTAATTTTTCTTCAGTATCTAAACTTTCAACTCGAGGAATGTATTTTTTTAAGATATCAACAACTATACCATCGCCTTTTCCAACAACTAATACATTTTCCGGAGTTAACCTTAAGGTCGCGTCTATTTGATGCCAATAGCTTATCCATCTATCTGGATATACATATTTTTGAAAACTATATTTATTATATTTCATTGCATTTCATTCACTAAACAAGGAATTAATTTATAAGGTTGGGCAGAAATTATGTTAGAACTTTTTTTTCGGATTTAAAAATAAATTATGCCAAATACTAAAAGAAATGAGCGACCATAAGATATTAAGATTATAAACTCCTTTGCTTAAATGGCCTTCAAATATTTTTTCTATCTCTTTTTTCTCAAAATATTGGCCGGGCAGAGAATCCAGCCAATCTTTCGCCATGCTTTTTAACGGTTCTTGCCGCAGCCACTTTGCCATCGGCGTAAACCACCCCCATTTTGGCTGATTCGCGAAATGCGGCAGCATATATTCTTTCAGCGCTTCTTTAAATATAATTTTCCCTCTTTGATTCTTTATTTTCCAAGAAGTGGGGATCTTTTGGGAAACTTCAACGAGGCGACGATCAAGAAGCGGAACCCTGATTTCAAGGGCGTGCGCCATTGACATCTTATCCGTTCTCATCAAAGAATCGTCAACAAGCCATGTTTGACGGTCAACATCCATAAAAATTTTTTCAAAATCTTTATCTAAAATATTGGGTTGATATGTTTTTAAAAGCGCCGCGAAATACTTGGTTGTTATCCCTGTTTGAAACACATCTGGCTTTAATATCCTGGAAAACAATTCTTCTTCGGGCATCATAAATTCAGCGATTCTTTCTTCTTTTTTTGCCGAAATCTTTTTAAAATAAGCGTTTTTGCCTGCCGTTAAAAGTAAAAAATTTAACGCCGACTGAACAAAACGGGGCGTTTTCTGATACATTGAAATCCACCTGCTAAAGGCGTATCGCAAATATCCGGCAAACAGTTCGTCTCCGCCGTCGCCCGCCAAAACCACCGTAACATCCTTAACCGCCTCTTTTGACAAAAGGAATAGGGCAGGGGCGGTGTGATTGCCGTTTGGTTCATCCAAATGCCAAAATATTTTTTCGACGTTTTCGCAAATATCGTTAACGCCGATTATTAATTCGTGGTGGTCGGTTCCATAATGCTCGGCTGTTTTTCTTGCCAAATCAAAATCAATATTGAATTTCTTTTCATTCTTCAAAGATATGTCTTTGAAACCCGTTGTGTAAGTTTTGGTGATGCCGGATGAAAATTGGCGGGCAAGTCCTAAAATTACGCTTGAATCCAAGCCGCCGGACAAAAATACACCGACAGGCCTATCCGAAATAATCTGATGTTTTACCGAATCTTCCAATGTTTGTCTGATTTTTTCCCGCGCTTCATTTTTGGAATCAAAATCCGTCTTATCTCCCGGTTCCCAGTACTTTTCAATTTCCATTTCATTGTTTTTTAATTTTATCCAATAACCGGCGGACAACTTCTTAATTCCCTTAAAAATTGTGAGAGGATGAGGAATATACGACAAACGAAAATAATGATTCAACGCCGTTAAATCAATTTCGCGGAAAATATTATGCGCGAGAATAGCTTTTATTTCCGAGGAGAAAATAAATCTTTCTCTGTCATAAAAATAATAAAGGGGCTTTACGCCTATATGGTCTCTCGCTAAAAACAGTTCTTTCAGTTCTCTGTCCCAGATGGCGAAAGAGAAAATGCCGTTTAACTTTTTGGCGCAATCATTCCCCCATTTTTTATATGCCGCCAAAATAACTTCGGTGTCGCTCTCGGTCTTAAAAGGATAATCTTCCAATTCCCTTTTTAATTCTTTAAAATTGTATATTTCGCCGTTAAAAACTATGATTTGCCTGCCGTCAAAACTGGCCATTGGCTGATTGGCTCTGTCCGATAAATCAATAATGCTTAAACGGTTATGCCCCAACGATATTAAATCATCTAAAAAAACATTGGTGCCGTCTGGTCCGCGATGTTCGGTCGCTTGATTCATTTTTTGAATCAAATCCTTATTTTCAAAATTAAATCCGTTTATCGCGCACATAAGATTTTTCGCAAAAAGTCTATAAAAGACCTCTTGTATAGACCGGCATTATTTAATTCAGTTGTTTTTTAATTTGATTATAGAAACTAAATCTGGCAAAAATGTTTTAATGCCGTAATAAACATCCCTCCAGAATGTGTGTTCCCGCAGACTTTTTAATAATCTCATGGCTAAAAAATGGGGATTAAAATAAAAAGCGCGATAAAATAAATTATAGTATTTTCGTAAAGTTTCCTGGCTTAAATTAGGATGTTCATACACATCGGCTATTTTGTGAAAATTGTATTTTGACCAATCTCTCGTTTTTATCCGTCCTTCTTTTTCGTATTGAGCGAAAAGGCGCGTTCCGGGAAGAGGAAGAGTGACGGTCGCTTTGGCGTAAGTCGGCATCATTTTAATGGCGAAAGTTATCGTCCTCTTCATGCTTTCTTCCGTATCAACAGGCAATCCCAACATAAAAAAACCAACGCTTTCCAGTCCGGATTTTTTCACCATTTCCATGCATTTGGCGGCTTGCTCCAAGGTTACGCCTTTATCAATAGAATTTAAAGATTCTTGGTCGCCGGATTCAAAACCAATACCCACCTGATAACAACCTGCGCGTTTGGCTAAATCAAGAAATTCCTGATCAGATCGATCAACTCTTATGCCGGCGCCCAAATTCCAAGGAACTTTAATGTTTTCTTTTATTATTAGCCTGCAAATTTCTTTGGCGCGCTTGATATCGGCGGCAAATTGGTCGTCTATAACGCGCAATTCTCCGGCGCCCGCCTTTATAAAATATTTCATCTCGTCAACAACCCTTTGCGGAGATTTTGTTCTAAATTGTCTGCGGAATATGCTTTTATTGCAAAAAGAGCAGTTATTAGGACAGCCGCGGCTCGTTTCCATATGCAGCACGGGAGTGCCTCTGTTTACCAATTTAGAACAATGATACCTGTTTATATCGTAAAAAGAAATGTCCGGAAAAGGCAAAGAATCCAAATTATTAATAAAATCGCGCGGAGGAGTTGATAAAATTGATTTGCCTTCTTTATAGGAAATTCCTTTAATGTCGGAGGGTTTTTTGCCTTGGAGTATTTCCAAAAGAGTCTGTTCGCCTTCTCCTGTCACGGCGATGTCCGCTTCGGAATTTTCCAGACTTTCTTGGGGCAAGGCTGTGGCATGCGGACCGCCATAAATAATTTTAACGTCTTGCTTCAACATTTCTCGGCTGATTTTACTAATATCCGCCACTTCAAAAAATAAAGGTGTTGTGGAGGTTATTCCTATAAATTTCGGTTTCAGTTCTTTTAATTTATCGCGCAATAAATCGTAAGGATTAGTTTCTATGCCGAGATCTAAAACAGCCGCGCTAAACCCGCCCTGTCTCACATAAGCGCTTAAAGACATAAATGACAAAAGAGGAAAAACTTGTTTAAAAACTTCCACTTTGGTGGAGGCGTAAGCGCCGAAAGCGGAAGGAGGATTAACAAATAAAATATCTGTGGGTTTATTGATGGTTTTAAGTTTCATGTTTATTTAACTTTTATACAAAATTTGTCCTAATTTGTCCATTATTTTATTAAATTCCAAGGCGACATTAATCATGGAAAAAAAGAATAAAGCGATAAACGCGGTAAGCAAATATCTAAAATATACTTTTCTCGCGGCTACGAATCTCGTAATAAAAAAACCGGCAAAAATAGCCATAAATGGATAAATGGGCAGACGGTAACGAGATTCTATAAGAATCAATATTACGGATAAACAAGTTAAAAACGCAAATGTTATTAAATAAATCAGTTGGCTATTTTCTCTTTCTTTTTTAAGAGCTAAAAAAATTCCCGCGAATCCAAAACTAAAAAGGACAATGGAGGACAAAACGGAACTTACTATAAAAATAAGCTGGCTAATGCCGGATTGATAAAACCAAAATCCCATTGGTCTCACAAAACTAAAATATTTTAGGGCGCGAGAAGCGACAAGTTTTATGTAGGTAAAAGGATAGTCGGAGACAAAATTTTTAAATTGGTTTATGGCGTAATAATTCGTGCCGATAATGCCGTATTGTTGGATAACCGGCCCGTACTCCGGCATAACGGCGCCCTCGCCGTCCCCTCCCTCATGATTGCCAACCCATAAATTATATCCAAAATTAGCCATAGTTGGAATAAAGGATTGATAAACAAAATAATTTCTAATCGTCCAAGGCGTCATTATTAAAACAACCAGCGTTAAAAACAAACAAAGATGCTTGTACGTTCCGCGCCGCAAAAAATAAAAAATCAAAACCGGTAAAAAAATCCCGACTGTTGACCGCACCAAAATCGTCATTCCCGCGGCGAACCCCAATAAAAATGTTCCTCTAAAATTAATTTGGTCAAAATACCGAATAAAAATATAAACAACTAAAATCATGGAAAAAATGGAAAGAGTTTCCGTCATCAACATAGCGTTTATTTCTATTAAATCAGGATATAAACCAAAAAATGCCGCCGCGAACCATCCGGCTAATTTTTCTTTTTTGTTGGATACCGACGAATATAAATCGAGACTGTCTTTTAGAACAAACTTCTTTAAAGGCGCGGGTGTAAAAATTTTAACGCAAATCAAAAATAGCATTAAAGCGGACAGGGTGCGCAACAACGATTGGCTCATCCAAACCGCTTCGTGATAATGACCGAAAATTTTATATACGCCCGCCAAAAAATATTGATACAAAGGCCCTTGGTAAGTGATGACATCATCTAATGATGCCGATACGCCAAGATTAAGTCTAAAACCCTTGCCTTCCAAAATATTCATGGCAACCGCGTCATATGTCTTTGCGTCAACAGAAGGCTGAATTTTAAAATAAAAAGCGTAAGCGGCATTTATAATAAAAACAATCAAACAAATTATTATTATAACGCGCTCTTCTCTCAAAAATTTTAAAAATTTATTTGAGTTCATAAACACTAAAACGTCCTATTTGTTTTAACAAAAAATAATTGCTGTTTAAAACATCTTTATATTGTTTTACAAAATCGTTTTCTTTGGAAAAAGAAATAAATCGCGGCAATGAATTGAAAGAAAAAGAAAGCGGATTTTCGCCGAACACGGGCGAAGGTCCGGCTATTTTTACGATATGGAATTTTTTTAGCGGTTCTATAAAACCGGCAACTTCCGGCAAATTTAAAAAACCAACCTTATAATCAGGACGCCGCGCCAGACTTTCTTTAATAAACGCGACTGTTCTTTGAGAATCGTCCGAATAAAAGTCGGAGCGAAAAAAAAATAATTGAACAAGTTGAATAATAAGAATAAACGTTGCGGCGAAAACAAACGCGAACTTCGGAAATCTGCCGGTTTTAAAAAATAAATGAGAAATATTTTCCAGCGCTGAAGGCAGAAAAACAAAAGTTAAAAGTTCAAATCCTAAAAGATATCTTAACCAACCCGGACTTTTTAAAAAATATAAAAAAGCGAAAGCGCCGTAGATAAAAAAGAAAACTCCCCATTTTCTTTGAATAACGTCTTTTTTCCCGTTAATAAAAAACCATAGTACGATAATAAAAGTCATTAATAAAAAATATATCAAAGTTGAATGGGTAAAAACGAGTTTGATATTCCGGAATAAGGCGTCTAAAATAGAAAATTCTCCTCCAAACGGGTATCTGTAAAACCAAAGCGCTCCTTGCCAAGTTTTTAAAAAAAAAGGCTCGGGAAAAGCGAGGATAAACCATAAAAACATCGGAGGAATCGCGCCTACGCCGAATTTGAAAAGTTTTTTAAAAAATTCTTTTCTTTCCTCCAGAAAAAGATAAATCAAAAATGACGGAAATAATAACAAGTAAAGAGAAGGTTTAACAACGGATGACAAACCGAAAAATAGTCCCGTTAGCCAATAATTTTTTTGTTCCGGCTCAAATAAAAAAAACAATCCCCAAATTAAAAAAACAAAACCCGGCACCTCGCCTAAAGCAGTCAGTCCGTTTCCATAGAAAGGCGCGAAAGTCGCGACAAAAGCTGTCGTCGCCAACGCGTTTTTTATTCCAAAAAAGCGCCTGACAACAAAATAAATGGATAATAAAGCGACTATTATCCAAACTAACATAAAAATGCGGGTTTGCGTCAACCCAAATCCAAAAATATAAAAAACAACCCCTAAAGGAATAGTTAAGGGATAACCGTTTGTGCCGACAATATAAGGAGCGCCGGAAAAAGCGTCGGGCGCGGTTAAAATATCCAATTTGCGGAACAAAATAAAATTATGCGCTATTTCAACATTTAATCCTTCGTCAAACCAAACTTTAGGCCTAGTGGTTAAATTGCTGAAAGAAAAAATGACAACAAAAAATAAAATCGCGACAAGCAGACTCCTTTGCCAATTTTGAACGATATTTAGAGTCATAATTTAAAAGTTTTTAACTCTTCGTCTATCATAATCTTAATTAAATCTTTAAATTTTATTTTAGGCTCCCAACCAAGCTCTTTTTTGGCTTTTGAATAATCGCCGACAAGCAAATTAATATCCGCTGGTCTTACAAATGCTTTGTCTTGTTTAACATATTTTTCCCAGTCTAACCCTAAATAATTAAAAGTGGATTCAATAAATTCCTTCACGCTATGATTTTCTCCGGTAGCTATCACATAGTCGGCAGGCTTTGATTGTTGAAGCATTAACCACATCGCTTCAACATAGTCACCCGCGAATCCCCAATCTCTTCTTGCTTCAAGGTTGCCTAATTTAAGCTCGTTCGCTAATCCTAATTTTATCTTTACGGCGGCATTTACTATTTTTCTTGTTACAAATTCCAATCCTCTCCGAGGAGATTCGTGATTAAAAAGAATGCCCGAAACCGCGAACATATCATAAGATTCGCGATAATTAACCGTTATCCAGTGGCCATAAAGTTTTGCCGCGCCGTAGGGGCTCCGAGGATGGAAGGGCGTATCTTCATTTTGAGGACAAATATCCGTCTCGCCGAACATTTCGGAAGAAGACGCTTGATAAAATTTAATTTTTGGATTGACCGCTTTAATCGCCGCAAGCATTCTGACAACCCCTAATCCGGTAACATTGCCGGTATAAACGGGCTGATTCCAAGAAGCGCCGACAAAAGACTGAGCGGCAAGATTATAAATTTCATCAAGTTTAACATCTTGAATAATCTGAATTAAAGAATTATGATCAAGAAGATCGCCCGATAAAAAAATTAATTTATCTCCCAAATGTTCAACATTTTTTCTGTTTTTAAAACTAAGCCTTCTTTCAAGACCAAAAACTTTATAATCTTTGGCCAATAAAAATTCGGCTAAATATGACCCGTCTTGTCCTGTAATGCCTGTTATTAACGCTTGTTTCATAAGAATAAATATATTTAAACTTCTTTATTTAGAATTTTAAGAAATATCTGATTGTATAAATAATATAAAGCGGCATCAATTTATATAAACTAGTTTTAGATTCGCCGTAACGCCTTTGAGAAAAAATGATGGGTATTTGACCGATTCGTAAATTTTTATTTTTCGCGTCAATTAACATTTCCAATAAAAATACATTGGTCTTTTCCTTTAAATTCAGTTTTTCCCATGTTGCTTTTTTAAACGCCCTGAAATTTAAAGTTACATCATCCACCTTTAATCCGTAAATAAATTTAATTCCTTTATTTCCTAAAAAACTTAATATTTTTTGCAATTTAGAAGCGAAACCTTCAGCTCTACTGCCTTTACTATATTTAGAGCCTATAACAATATTGTATTTTTTCAATCCTTCAAGAAGAAAGCGCACATCTTTTACGGAAATAGAACAATCAGCGTCCATTGACACTAAAACATCGCCTTTAGCATTGGAATATCCGTCTTTTAAAGCCGCTCCGAGCCCTTCTCTGTTTTTTCTTCTAATAACCTTTACCCCCAATCTTTCCGCCGTAATCGCCGTTTGATCGGGAGAATCATCATCCACCACTATTATCTCGGCGTCCGAAAATTCTTTTTTAATTTCCGGAATTAATTCTTTTATATTTTCCCTTTCATTAAAGGTGGGTAAAATTATTGAGAGTTTCATTTTAATACGGGGAATTTGCGACAGATAACCAGCATATTATCTCTGATAATTAAAGGAATTGAAAAATTAATTGCCGAGTGTCTGCTGAAAAAAGATGAAAATTTTCCAAAAAAATTATTCTTTAAAGTAGAGGATGCTATATAGAAAACATACGACAAGTTAAAAAATTTGTTTATTTTTTTAATTTTTAGGATTTTAAAGCCGTTTCTCTCTAAAATATTTTTTATGTTCTCTTGGTTATATAAAAAAAGATGTTCCGGCGGCGCCATTGCCTGCCAGCGCGAACTCCAAAAATTTGCCCAAAGACTTCCGCTATCCATGGTGTTTATAACTAAAATATCCTTATCCTTTAGGATAAAATTCATTTTTTGTAAACTAATTTGAGGGTTTTTTAGATGTTCAAAAACATCAAATAAAGTCAAGACGTCAAAATAGCGCCGGGGAAAATTCGCCGTTTCAATTGTTCCCTGACAAACTTTGAGTCCTTTTTTGCCGGCGATTTCCGCCGCCCAAAAAGAAGGTTCAATGCCTTCCGCTTTAAAACCGGCGCTGTTTGCCAACTCAACAAAAACTCCGGTGGCGGCGCCAATATCAAGCAGAAGGCTGTTTTTGGAAAAAACATAATTTCCAATAATTTTGAGATATTTAAGAAAAATATTTTTCATTGCTTCTTTGTCTTTTTCATAATCAACATATCCGAATTTTTTTTTACTTCCCTGAAAATAATCTTGGTCATAAATTTCCGCAGGATTGTCCGGCAGTGGCCAAACAAAAATAAGCCGGCAGGCGCGGCAGCGATAAAAATTATAATCATTTTTTTTAAGATGAAATCCGATTTGCGAAGAGCCGCAAACCGCGCAGGTTATCTTATTCGTTATTTTATTCATTGCCATTTTTTTTATGTTATTTCTTTTAAAATTCGGGTGATTAAGTTATTTAAACTGTGTTTTTTAACCACGATATTTCTTAAATCTTGTTTTTCTTTTTCCCCAATTTGTTGAAAATGAACTATTGTATTTGCAATTATTTCCGCGGTAGCCTCTTGTAAGAGGTATTTTTTGGGTAAAATTTTTTGAAAGGCCTCGCTTGAAGAAAAAACCGAAAGACCGCACGCCAACGCTTCCAACGCAACTTTATCAACGCTTCCTGTTCCGCTTAAATGAAAAAATAAATCCGCTTTTTGATAATAATCCGCGATTTTCTGATGAGATACTTTTCCTAAAAATTTAACAAAGTTTTCTAATTTTTTTTCGCTGACGAATTTTTTTAAATTTTCTAAATATTTAAAATCAGGTTTTAAAATAGGCCTGCCTATTATTTGAATTTGAAAATTTTTAATTTTTTTTTGATTAACTAAAATATCGGCCGCTTTAATTAAAATCTCCTGATTTTTAACAGGCGCGATTCTTCCCGCGTGAATAATCTTTAGCTTTGTTATCCGGGGTTTTAATTCATAAAATTCTTGAGGCCGTATTTTAAATCTTTCTATGTCAATGCCGTGTCCGGTAATTATAACTTTTTTGGAAGGCAGTCTAAAACTTTCTTTAGAGGCGGTAAAAATTTTAAAAACTAATTTCTCGGAAATTTTAAGCCAAAAATTAATGGATTTATGCACATACCATAAATAAACTTTTTTTCTGAAAAAAAAGGATAAAGGATAACATAAGACGGCCCACATCGGAATCATATGAACAAACACCGCGTCAACCTTGCTTAAATTTTTAAAAAGCAAAATATAAAAATTAAAAAGCTGTCTAAATTTGGAATAGTTCTTCTCTTTTCCCAAAGAAAAAACTTTCACATTAAAAGGCAAATTATAAACGCCCTTATACTGTCCTATTACAATTAAA
>Ga0209541_10000906_pt1 | contig 58979 bp, 58 predicted proteins | sample RifCSPlowO2_01_FD_184027 | JGI IMG/M metagenome (GOLD analysis project Ga0209541, IMG submission 184027) | Groundwater microbial communities from Rifle, Colorado - Rifle CSP2_plank lowO2_0.1 (SPAdes) (version 2) | ecosystem: Environmental > Aquatic > Deep subsurface > Groundwater | place... | reverse complement strand
AATTAGTTATGCAATGGTTTTTCATCGCTTTAGGCGCTCCGTTTTTGTGGGCGTTGGTAAATATTTCTGATCAATATCTGGTCGCTAAATATTCTACAGGCAAGCGAGGTTCAGGAGGTTTAGTGCTTTTCTCTAGTTTCATTGGTATTTTTGTAGCAGTGGTAATCGGGATTTTTGTTTCAGGAATTTTCAGTATTCCCTTTTTAGACAAAATACTTCTAATTATCACTGGCGGAATAACCATCGCTTGGATTATTCTTTATTTATTTACTCTGGAAATTGAAGATGTGACGGTAGTGGTCCCGTGGTTTTTAACTATCCCAATTTTCGGTTATGTTCTTGGCTATATATTTTTAGGCGAAACGCTTTCTAATCAACAAATGGTCGGGTCTCTAGTCGTTTTATTCGGTGTGCTTTTAATATCAACAGATTTTTCCGGACAAAAAAGAAAATATAAGTGGCTGCCGGTTCTATATATGCTGGTGGCTTGCTTTTTGCTCGCAATCGCCGGAGTAATTTTTAAATATGTAACCATCAGTGGCAACTTTTGGATTTCGTCGTTTTGGGAATATGCCGGACTGGGCGCTTTTGGTGTTCTTATTTATCTTTTCATTCCAAAATATCGAGAGGAATTTATGTTGATGAATAGACAGGGCGGAAGAAAGATTTTTACCCTGAATACAATAAGCGAAGTTTTGACCATTACTGGAAATCTTTTAACCAATTACGCTATTCTTCTTGCTCCAGTAACAATGGTGTATCTAGTGGGAAGTTTTCAGCCAGCCATCGTGCTTTTTCTTACTCTTTTTGCCACAAAATTTTTTCCTAAGATTATAAAGGAAGATTTGAGAGAACATATTTTGTTACCTAAAATAATTGCAATTGCGATTATGATCCTTGGCGGTGTAATATTGTTTATCTAATAAATATATGAATAAAATAATTAACTACTGGCATTCAATTTTAGATATGCCAAAGAAAGATTTTGAATGGCATAAAGCTGATGTTTTAGAAGAATTGCAAGAATTTAATGAAGCAAGAGGATTGATAAATAAATGGAGCGAATTGTCGGATGTTGTCTATACTTACACAAGAGCTTGTTGGTCCGGTCATAAAACCATGGAATATCCCCTTAGTAAAATTAGTTTTTTTATGGGACTTTTGTATATGTTCCCCAAATACACCCTTCGATGGAGATTTTATAGAGTTTTGGGAAAAAAGATTGATAAGAATGTAAAAATAGCAGAAGTGCGTAATCCTAAGAAAATTGAAAAATTAGAAAAAATCGCCCGTAAATATAATTTAAATCCGCAACAATTCACAGATGAAGCAAAAAAGTTAATAAAAAGATGGATTTTTCTTGATTAAAAATTTAAACAACTAAGCAAGAACTAAGCAAGAACGATTCTTGCTTAAACTAGATGATTAACCTTTGTCACCCCAATTCTACCTTACACTGTCACCCCATATGATTAACTGTACAACTTCTTGTTTTTATAGTGTTAATATAGCATAATTCTAGAAAGTTATGGAGAAACAAATTATAAAAACTGAGCCTGTATTAGTTAAACGTTTTAAAGAACTTAGAAGTCAACCAAAAGAGAGTTCTTTAAAATTAGAATTTTCTAGTACCTTTGAAGATGAGGGGCACAGAGAGCATCTTTTTCAAGAAGCAAAAAAATCATTTGAGTTTGTTTTTGATAAAGAAAATTTTATTCATTATCTTCAATTAGAACCGAATAAAGAAAGTTTTAATTATCTAAAACAAATTAGACGCTACGGGTCCATTTTAAAAGCACAGTTTAGGTTCCTAGACCTTAGTCACCAATGTGGAGAACAACTAGCTGAATTTCTTTCTTTGCTTGGTAAATTTAATGATGGTTACTGGATTTCTCCTTCTCAAGAAATCAGGGTAGAAATATTAGCAAAACTCAATAATATTGATATGTCTGTAAATTTTATAGATACTTTGGGATTTAAAGAGTATGCAAGATCTAGACTAAATTACGTAGAAACACTTTTACAAAACACAGAACTCACCATGGTTGATTTTCATAGCTTAAGAAAAGGTGTGCGACTCTTTTCTAACTTTTTACAAGTAGAAGCGTCTGAAAATACTACAGATGGAATGCACTGGTTATTTTATTCAATTTTTAAATTACAAATGGAATTAGGTAAAATTCATGATGATTTTGTAAGTAAGGGACTTAAGGGAGAAATTGATTATAGTAAATCGGTCGTAAAAGTGCCTCCACGCATAAAAGACGAATTTTTTAAGATAAAACCATTCATAGAAAAAGTTTATGGTTTAGAAGAACAAAAACTTCATTCTTTATGATTCCAGAATTTCCACAATTTAAAAAATTAGAACTGAAAGATAAAAATGATGTCGGAAAAAGTTAGGTCTTGCCTAATAATTTTTATTTATAAGCTTCTTTTCTATGTTTTATCGAAAGAATAAAAATTGAATTATTAACAACGTCAAACATTACTCTATATTCTCCAATCCTAAACCTAAAGTCTGCATCTTTATAATTTGTTAACTGTTCGGCGAAACGAAGAGGATTTTTTGTTTCAGCATAGAAACGCATTTTCCTCGCAATTCTTTTTTGTAATTCTTTCGGCAAAGAAGCTAAATCTGAAATAGCTATTTTCGTGTAATTTATTATCATAAAAACTAAAGACCCAGTTTTTTAAAAACCAGTTGTTGAGAAACATATTGCTTACTCCTTATTTCCTTTCTTGCCTTTTCAATGCTTTTTAGATATTCAAAAGAACCAAAAAACTTCTCAAAAGATTGCTCTATCTTTTTAAGATAGTTATATTCTGTAGTAGGAATGATTATTGTACTTTTTTCTTGGCTATTCATATGTCTATTGTATCACAATTTAATTAAAAAACAAGATTTTCGTAATGGTTCACTAGCTTAGACGGATTGAGGTAGTAGGATAGATATATGTCATATACAACAAATCCAAATGAAACTAAGCGGAAACGGTTCTTGCTTAAACTCTTGCTTAAACTCGTCGCGCTCACATAGGCGACAGGATTATTTTTTTCTCAAAATGTTATAATAGTTAATTATGCAATGGTTTTTTATCACTTTAGGTGCTCCGTTTTTGTGGGCGTTTTGTGATATAATAGCATCATGAATAAAAAATCCAAGATTCTGATAATAATTTTTGTACTTGTCATGCTCATTTCTATTTTTTTCACTTATAAAAGATCTTTCGTAGATCGAGATTTTATTATCGTTGAAGAGGAATCTGGAGAAGATCCTCAAGTGACAATTGAATAATTTATGTCAAACTGGTTTATTATAGCCTTAATAGCGCCACTTCTCTGGAGCATCGTCAGTCATATAGATAAGTACATGCTGTCCAAATATCTGAAGGACAGAGGCGTAGGAGCTTTGCTTATTTTTTCGGCGCTTTCCTCAATAATTATTTTACCCCTTATTGCATACTTTCATCATTCTGAAATTTTTAGTATTTCTGGTATTGATTTAATAATTTTGCTTTTTGCGGGTTTCTTAAGTGCTGGCGCTTTTTACTTCTACCTCATGGGTATGGAAATGGAAGAAGCATCGATCATTATTCCCCTGTTTCAGTTAATTCCAATTTTCGGATATTTTTTGGGGTATTTTATACTTAGTGAGTCGTTAAATGCTTTTCAAATCCTATCGGCACTTATTATCATGTTGGGTATTGCTATGATATCGATTGAAATCGATGAAGAAAATAAACTCACCTTGAAAACTCGAGTATTGGTTTTAATAGCGGTTTCTTCCTTTTTATTTGCTTTACACGATACTTTATTTAAGAAAGTTGCAATTATTGAAAGTTTCTGGGTTTCTGTATTTTGGCAATATTTAAGCTTAACCATTTTTGGATTATTAATTCTGCTGTTCGTGAAAAAATTCCGAAAAGAATTTCTGGAAATGTTTTTTCATGACATGGGGAAAAAGGTTCTCTTTGTAAATTTTAGTAGCGAAATTTTATATATTTTGGGGAATCTGGCAAATAGTTTTGCGACGTTACTAGCTCCACTTGCAATCGTTTTAGTTGTAAGCAGCTATCAGCCGCTTTTCGTCTTTATTGGAGGAATTCTTTTGACAAAATTTTTACCGCATATTTCTACAGAAAAAATTTCGCGCAAGCATTTTTACCACAAACTTATTTCAATACTGATTATTATAATCGGTAGTTATTTCTTGTATACAACTTCCCATTAATAGAATTTAATTGTAATATATACAGATGGAGTTACTATGCCCTTGGGAAGAAGCTCAATATTTCATTTACTCAAGCAATATACCTACTCTATTTTTCTATTCACACATCCCGGCAGTGATTGTGGCTATTCTTGCAGGATTTCTCGTATTCTATAAAACTAAAAAATCCTTACTCGGAACAATTTTGCTATGGATTAGCCTTCTGTTTTCTGCATGGTGCATCTATGATTTGGTACTTTGGGCAGTAAATAAGCCTGATACTGTTATGTTCTACTGGTCATTACAAATTCTGTTTGAACCTTTAGTATATCTATTAAGTTTTTATTTAGTTTATTTGTTCATCAAAGAGAGGGACTTGTCATTTAAGGGTAAAGCTATAATTTTCTCAATATACGCTCCTGTGGTTTTGTTCTTATCAACAAATTATAATCTTGTTGGGGTAAATCTGGGTGACTGTACAGCCATAGAAGGTTTTATCGCCCAATATTTTACATACATTGTTGAAGCGGTATTCATACTAGCAATAATGGTATTAGTCGGCTTAGAATATAGAAAAAACTCTGACTCTGGCAGGAAGAAGCAAATCGTTATTTTTGGATTAGGGGTAATTTTATTCTTAATTGCATTTTCTTCGGGAAATATCATAGGTAGTTTCACTGACAACTGGACCCTGGCGCAAGCGGGATTGATAGGCATGCCCATATTTATCGGATTTTTGGTTTATTTAATTGTCCAATACCATACTTTCAATATAAAACTTATCGCTACACAAGCATTAGTTTGGGTACTTGCGATTTTGATTGGTTCTCAGTTTTTCTTTATAAAAATCCCAATTAATTTTGTTCTCAACGGATTTACATTTATTGCTTCAATAATTTTTGGTTATTTTCTCATTAGATCAGTTAAAGTAGAAATAGCACAGAAAGAAGAACTCGCAAAATTAAACATTGACCTCGAAGACCTCATCAAGCAACGTGAAAACCTCGTGCATCTTGTTACTCACAAGGTGAAAGGTTCTTTCACCCGTTCAAAATATATTTTTGCGGGAATTTTGGATGGAACTTTTGGCGAAATAAGTCCGGAAATCAAGAAATGTGCCGAGCAGGGGCTGGAATCAGATAATATGGGCATTGAGACAGTTGATTTAGTGTTGAATGTCGCTAATATGCAGAAAGGGACATTTAAGTATGAAATGAAGACCGTTGACCTGAAAGATATAGTTCTTAAATCCGTGGCGGAAAAGAAAGATGGGATGGAAACAAAAGGATTAAAAATTGAAAGTGAGATTAAGCCTGCCCGCAATGCTTCAGACATAGCTGATGCCCGCCCGCAGGATTCGCTTCAGCGTGTCGGGCAGGCAGGCGGGGACGACACTTACACTGTTTTGGGCGATTCTTTTTGGCTGAAAGAAGTAGTAAGTAATTTAATTGAAAATTCCATTAAATATACAGAAAAAGGAAAAATAACGGTGGGGCTGGAAAAAAGGAATGACAAAATTTTGCTGTCCGTTAAAGATACCGGTGTAGGCATCAGCGACGAAGATAAAAAGAATTTATTTACCGAAGGCGGACGAGGCAAGGATTCCGTCAAGGTAAACGTGGATAGCACCGGTTACGGTCTTTACTCGGTAAAGCTAATCATAGAAGCGCATAAGGGCAAGGTCTGGGCAGAATCCGAAGGCGCCGGCAAAGGTTCCACCTTTTTCGTAGAATTGCCTTCGGCATCTTAAATAATGAAACTCTTTCTCTATTGTAGGAGAAACCGCTATGTGTGTGCACATTACCTGTGGCCCCGTATTCTAACCAATAGCTTCACACCACCTGCATTGGAGTTAAGTAATTAATCCCGGCATGAACTCTTTTGTAATTGTAGTATTGCAGATATTTTTTAAGTTTACAATTAATTTTAAAAACATTGTTTGGTAATTTGTCTAAACATTCTTCTTGTATGGTTCTGTTCACTCTTTCAATATGCGCATTGTTATTCGGTTTTCCGATTCTGGTATATCGATAATCTTTTTGTATTCTAGAAGTGAACCACTTACTAAATTCCGGTCCATGATTACTTTGAAACATATCAAATTTGAATGAAGCATTTTTCTGCGCTTCATTTACGAAACGTATGGTATGTTTGCCACTCATTTTTTCATACGCTTTAATTCTTGGTGTACAGCTTCAGCGCACCGGTTATGTTCCAGTCTTTTCTTCACAATCTTTTCAATCACTTCTTCTTTTAATTGTTTCGGATGCGATTTGGGTTTGGAAGATTTTGTGGGTATTGGACCATCTCCAAACTCGCTTTTCTGACCCATTCTGTTACCGTTGCATGATGGAACCCTAGATATCGACCAACTTTTCTAGCACTCCAACTCTTGTGACAGAGTCGTGTTGCTTCTCTTCTAATCCTTGGCATATTTTTGTTTGTTGTGTATGACATGTCTCAATGATATTCCATTGAGTGGCGCCAAGCCATTGAACCATTACGGAGGGGTTGACTTTTTTCTATGAGGTGCTATAATCATGAGTGAATAAAAGTGGGGCTTTGCTCCGCCAAAAAATTCTTTGATAAGGAGTAAAGTATGCAAAGCTTTAGCCTTACGGTCCTGTTGCTCGTTTTTGCCTTCGGACTCACAGCCAAGGCGCAGACGCTTGCCACGACAAAACCCACAGTAGTAAAGTACCTCATCCTGGGGGCTGACCCCCAGGCAAAAGATCGCCAACCCACATCTGATGAAGAAGTGGTGATAATAGATCAAGATATTTGCGATCCTGGCTGGGGCACTGGCTCTGACAAAAAAGTTAATGGTTGCTATCCCAAAAACTCGGCAGTGATCCGCAATAAAGCCACCGGCTTTGTGACCGCAATGTATGTCTGCGGAAACGAGCCGTCGGAGAAACACACGATAGCCGGAAAGGTAGTGCCCGCCACTGAGTTAGTCCTAATTCCAGGTCCTGTGGGTCCTGCAGGAAAAGATGGGAAAGACGGTCAAAGTATCAAGGGCGATCCTGGATCTCCAGGGAAAGACGGCATCGCACCAAACCTCACATTCGCTGAAATGTATGCTGCGGTACATACTAGCGACAACAAGGTGGACAAGCCCAGTTCCGTGTGGAAGTGGATCGTAGGAGGCGGAGCCATCGTGGGAATCGCGATTGTCTGCGCTAAATGGTGTAGTGGAAGCAAAGGTGATAATGTCAGCAACATTTTCATCAGCACCGGAACGGCTCCAACTGCACCCCTAGGCCCCGGGACAATAACCGGGGGAAATTCAGCACCATAGGGAGTGCTGTTCAATTCGGGAGTGAATAGGGCCCAACAGCTCGCCTCCCGTACTTTTCAAAGCTATGAATAAATTTAGTCATGGTTTCGAAAAGTAAAATATAATTTTTACTTTTAATTAAAAATATGAATAAAAAAATAAAATTTTCTGTCGGATTAATATTAAGTGGCATTACACTCTTTGGAGGTTTTTGGTTTGCAACCCCTGTTCTCGCTTCGGCTTGTGATAGTCGTGTTGTTACCGCAAGTATTTATACTAATGGCACTGCGACTGAAGCTAGATTTACATATGCGACAGATTTAAATACTGTATCTTCCGGAGAAGGCACACCAACTCCCTGGCAAACTTTTTATTCCGATGGAGATAATACCGAAACTATTTATGATCTTTCTGGAAACACAAGATACTTTTATCGTTCAGAAGTTACAAATGATTTTGGAACAGCCTATGGACAAATTGAAAATTTTACCACACCCGCTTGCAGTCAACCTGTTCAAAGTGTAACTGGCACGGGATTCATTTGGGCTAGTCTGAATCCGTGTCCAATTCCCGCAGGCGGAAATACCTGCACGACACATCTTACATGGGATACAAATGCTGTTTTAGAGGCGCATGTATTTGTAAATGGAGAGTTGTTTTCGAATCAAACTTCATGCTCGGGATGTTCCGCTCCGTGGATTCAATCTGGAAATTCATACAATTTTACTCTCTATGATTATTCGTCAGGTTCGCGCGGTAAACTTCTCGCTCAAACGCAAGTGACCGCCCAGGAAACAGCAACGCTACCAGCAACTTGTCAGGACCCAAACGCTAGCAACTATTTTGGAACATTGCCTTGTACCTATTCTCCACAAACCTGCCAAGATCCGAGTGCCACAAACTATGGGGAAATAATTCCGTGCAGATATCCTGCTCCTGTGCAAACTTGTCAGGACCCGAGCGCGATAAATTATGGAAGTGTAATCCCCTGTAGGTACGCCCCACAGACTTGTCAGGACCCGAGCGCGATAAATTATGGAAGTGTTATTCCATGCAGGTATTCTGTTCCGGTGCAGAGATGTCAAGACCCGAGCGCTAGTAACTATCGTGGAACATTGCCTTGTACCTATCCCGTGCAAACTTGCCAAGACCCGAGCGCGATAAACTATGGTGGAACATTGCCCTGCGCTTATCCTCCACAAACCTGTCAGGATACTAGCGCGATAAATTACGGGGGAATTATTCCTTGTAGATATCCTGCTCCTGTTCAAACTTGCCAAGACCCGAGCGCAACGAATTATGGGGGAACGCTTCCTTGCAGATATCCTGTGCAAATCTGTCAAGACCCGAGCGCGATAAACTATCATGGAACATTGCCATGTAGATATTCAAATATGGGACCAAACGTAACTATTGATGCCGATGATACAAATCTTGATTCTGGAGATAGTACCAGGATTCGTTGGAATTCAGATAATGCAGATTCTTGTACCGCTAGTGGGGGCGCTAATGGATGGGCTAGAACACGAAACACTTCCGGAACTTTTGACACAGGAGATTTAACTTCAAATAAAACTTATCGTATTACTTGTTTTAATGACCAAAGTGGTGAATCTGATACTGACTCTGTCACAGTTTATGTGGATGATAATAATGATGACAATATAAACGAACCGGATGTAACAACCAGAAATGCAACTAATATTAAAACTGGAGGCGCTATTTTGAATGGGCGAGTAGATGGAAACGGTTCTTCCGCCCGCGCTTGGTTTGAATATGGAACAAATTATTATCTTGGATCTTCAACTTCCCGAAATTCTTATGGTTCCGGTTCAACTAATTACAGCAGAAGTATTTCAGGACTTTATGCAAATACCATTTATTATTTCCGCGCGGTGGCAGAAAATTCAGAAAATACGGTTTATGGAAATATTCTTTCCTTTAATACTGGAACTGGATTCGTAAATGTAGTCAATAACCAACCCACAGTAAATATTTACGCCGACAGTATCAATATCCCCTTCAACGGAACTACTTTTCTACGCTGGAATACCACTAACGCAATTTCCTGTTTTGGAAACGGCGGGTCTGTCGGCTGGGCAGGAATAAAAAGCATCGGTCCGGGGTCTTTCTATACCGGATCATTAACAACAAGTAGAACTTACACAATCACTTGTAATAACAATATCGGGTCCGCCACTGATTCAGTTACAATAACTGTTCGCCCGCAAACAACAACCATCAAACCTGCTTTAACCTCACTTGTTCTCATTACCTCTTCAGTGGACCGCAATCAGCCAATTGTGCCTACGATTGATAATACTCGACCGCATCCGGGAGATGAAATTAATTACACCGTAAGCTATCAAAACATCGGCACTGGGGCAATCACTAATCTTTCTTTGCGAATAGATCTTCCCTACGAGGTGGATTATATGTTTTCAAATCCAAGTAATCTGAATAGGTCAGGCAATATTTTGATATTTAAATTAGGAACACTTAGGGCAAACGACCAAGGCGCAGTAACAGTCAGAGCGCGGGTGCGAGAAAATATCCCCGCTGGAACAAATTTGAATTTCCCTGCGACTCTCTCCTATGTTGATCCTTCCGGCCAATCTCAATCAGTGAACGCTAATGTCTTCGCGCAAGTTTGGAGTGAACCAACAAATGTAAGTGAAAATGTATCCCTCGGAGCCAGTGTCTTTGGAGCTGGTTTTCTGCCGGTAAATCTCTTTGGGTGGCTTCTTCTGCTTGTCCTTATGCTCATTCTAGTTCTTTTGGCGAAATATCTTTTCAGCTCCAGCCAATCTTTCCCTTTCAGCAAGAAAACTACAACTACCACCATACAGCAATAAAACATAGAAAAATATAAAATAAATAATTCATGCTATATTTAACCTATGTCATTTTTCAATAAAATTAAATTATATATTATTGCGCATAAAGTAATCAGTGCTGTTGTCCTTTTTGTGGTTCTTTATGGAGGATATTGGGGATATAAAAAATTCACCAGTACAGTAGGAGAGACTCGTTATGTAACAACAAAAGTAGAAAGGGGTATAATTGTTGCATCTGTTTCCGGCACTGGTCAGGTCTCCGATATAAATCAAATAGACATTAAATCCAAGGCTTCCGGAGATGTGGTATATATTGGAGCAACTAACGGACAAAAAGTTTATGCTGGCACACTACTTGTACAACTTAATGTTAAAGATGCACAGAAATCTGTCCGTGACGCACAAATAAGTTTAGAAGGTTCCAAATTGTCACTAGAAAAATTAAAAATCCAAAATTCATATGAAAATATGAATGCTGATTTAGTAAAAGTATATGATGATGGTTTCAGCGCCATTTCAGATGCATTTTTAGATTTACCAACAATTATGACTGGGCTTGAAAATTTGTTAGCTGAATCTTCTTTGTCAGATAATGCAGCAAGATTAAGTGGTAATACGGCCCTAGATTACAGGAATCAATCTGAGACATTATATTACACAGCCAATACAGCATTTAATAAAAATAGGAAAAATTATAGAACACTGAATGATAATTCTCCTAAACAAGATATTGAAAATATTATTAAAGAAACTTACGAGACGACTAAGCTTGTATCTGCTACTATCAAAAATACGGTGAATTTCGTTGATTTTATGGCGAAAGATTCTAATAATTCTTCTAATTTTACTTCTATTCATACAACTCTTTCTACATATACTGATACAATAAATGGGCACTTCTCTAGTCTTCTTACATCTCAAACAAATATTAAAGACAACAAAGATTCTCTAGAAAATAATTCGCTGGACATAAAAAGCTCAGAACTATCAGTCATTCAAAAAGAAAATGCTTTACAAGACGCAAAAGATAAATTGTCGGATTATTTTATCCGCGCGCCTTATGCCGGCACGGTAGCAAATTTGGACATAAAAAAATCAGACTCAGTAAATGCTGGTACAATAATTGCTACTTTAATTACCGATAAACAATTGGCGCTGATTTCGCTCAATGAAGTTGACGTTATAAAAATAAAAATTGAACAGAAAGCTACTTTTACTTTTGATGCTATTCCCGACCTCACTATTTCTGGAACTGTTACAGAAATCGACCCTATCGGAGTAGTTTCTCAGGGAGTGGTAACTTATGATGTAAAAATAGGTTTTGACATGCAAGATGAAAGAGTAAAACCGTCAATGAGCGTGTCTGCTGTAATTATCACAGATATGAAGCAGAATGTGCTTATTGTACAAAATAGCGCTATAAAATCTAAAGATGATGCCAATTATGTGGAAATGTTTGACCAGTCGCTTCCTTCTCCGACAGCTGGGTTAATTGGTTCTATCTCTAAAATTATTCCCGATAGAATTCCGGTTGAAGTTGGACTATCAAATGATTCGCGAACAGAAATTATTTCTGGAATTCAAGAGGGTGATGAAATTATCATCAGAACAATACTGCCGACCACTGCGACGACAATAGCGACGCCCAGTCTCTTTGGTTCTCCCGCAAACAGGGGAAGTGGAAATGCTGTAAGGATCCCAGCTGGAAGATAATCCCAATAGTAGAGCAAAGCTCACTATGGGATAAATATTTATGATAGAAGTAAAAAATATTACAAAAACGTATAAAGCTGGAGATATTAAATTCAATGCCTTAAATAATGTTTCTTTTAGTGTTAATGATGGGGAATTCGTGGCTATCATGGGACCCTCAGGAAGCGGTAAATCAACATTAATGCATATTTTAGGCGCGCTTGATAGTCCGACAAGTGGAACATATTTTCTGGATAACAAAAATGTCTCTACATTATCCGATGACGAGCTGGCAGACATTCGCCGAGACAAAATTGGTTTTGTGTTTCAATCGTTTAACTTATTGCCAAGAACAACGGTATTGCGAAATGTAATGTTGCCGTTAGTTTACGCCGGAATACATAGCGCGGAAAGAGAAAACAGGGCAAAAAATGCTCTTAGGTCCGCCGGAATGGATGAAGAACATTTCCACCATCTTTCTAATCAAATTTCTGGCGGTCAAATACAGCGCGTAGCTATAGCCAGAGCATTAGTAAATAATCCATCTCTTATTTTAGCCGATGAACCAACCGGCAATCTTGATTCAAAGACGGGTGAAATTGTTATCGGCACTTTTCAGAAATTAAATGAAGAACTCGGCCGTACAATTATTCTTATTACCCACGAACAAGAAATTGCGGAGCACGCCGACAGAATTCTATTTATCAAAGACGGTATACTGATAGAAGACAGAACGACTCATCAAAAGAGAATGGCAAAAGTATGAAAACAAGAGACATATTAAATGAAACATATAAAGCTTTATCGGCAAACAAGGTAAGATCGGGTCTTACAATGCTTGGTATTGTGATAGGTATCGCTTCTGTCATTGCAATGGTTTCTATTGGTAATGGCGCTAAGGCTTCCATTCAATCAAGTATTGAGGGCTTGGGTTCAAATCTTTTGACAATCCTGCCAGGCATAGTCCAGCCCGGGCGGGGAATAGTTTCTTCTGGACGCGGCGCAGCGCAAACTTTAAAAAATGAAGATGTTGATATTATAAAAAGTATAGATGGAGTCGAGTATGTTTCACCAGAAGTTTCTAGCAGATTTCAAATAGTAGCAATTGGCAATAATACCAATACCACTGTCACGGGGGTCACTCCGGATTACATGAATGTGCACAATATTGCGCTGGCAAATGGAAATTTTATTTCTGATGCAAATCAGCGAAGCATTGGCAGGCAAGCGGTTTTGGGAGCAACAGTAGCAAACGACCTATTTACTAATCAAGACCCGCTTGGTAAAACCATTCGTATCAATAAAGTTAATTTTAATGTCATCGGAATATTGGTCGCAAAAGGAGGAGTTGGATTTTCCGGTCCTGATGATATGATTTTCGTCCCTCTTTCCACAATGCAAAAAATTCTTTCGGGAATGGACTATCTTTCAATGATGGCTGTTTCAGTGGCAGATAAAAATAAAATGGCAGAAGTTAAGGACCTGGCAACCAACGCGCTTTTGGACAAACATCGTGTGATTGAGGCAGATTTTTCAATAATTTCACAAGAAGATATTTTGGGCACACTAACCACGGTGATAGACACCTTTACCCTTTTCTTGGCAGCCATTGCTTCAATTTCGCTTTTAGTCGGTGGTATAGGTATTATGAATATGATGCTAACAACGGTGACCGAACGTACTAAAGAAATCGGTTTGCGAAAAGCAATTGGAGCGAAAAGAAAAGATATAAATCTGCAATTTCTATCGGAAGCTGTCATGCTTACCTTTATTGGCGGTTTTTTGGGAATTATTTTAGGGTGGCTGATATGCTTCATAGTCACATCCACAGGAATTGTGAAAACACAAGTTTCATTTTTTTCTGTTCTTTTGGCTTTTGGTGTATCGGCTGGTATTGGAATTATTTTTGGTTATTATCCAGCTCGCCGAGCGGCAATACTAAGCCCGATTGATGCATTAAGGTATGAATAAATGCTTGACAAATAAGTACTAAATGTGCTATACTTGACAAACAAAGTAGGTGCGAAAAGAGTCGATTTCTTAAACATAACTTATTTGTATTTAACAACTTAATTAAAAAATCAATGACTGGTACAATAAAAACACTAAAGTCTGATAAAGGTTTTGGTTTCATTACCGGAGAAGGACTTGCGAAGGATTTATTCTTTCACAGCAATTCTCTTGTGGGCGTAACTTTTGACAAGCTCAAGGAAGGTGATGCTGTTTCTTTTGAAACAGAGGAATCGCCAAAAGGATTGAATGCTACGAACGTACAACGCGCGTAATATTCTCCCAAATTAAAAAACGGAAGCCTTGCTTCCGTTTTTTAATTTTCTTATTTAGCCCACTTTTTTAATACTTCATAACTATCCTCCCCACAAATCCATTTATTGGTCTTGGTATTATAAAAAAATGGCACCCCGCCACAGAAATCTTTGTCTAACTCTAATAAGCGTTTCTCATTTTCTTTATTATGCCAAACTTCCAAACTCTTTACCCTTATTCCCTCTTCTTTTTCTAATTTTTCCACAAGCTTATGCATCCGCACGCAGTGCGGACATTCAGTTCCATAGAATTCTAGTAAATGTGACATAGGGTTAAAAAATAGGTTTTGCTTTTGAAGGGGTTTCGAGGCTGGCGAGCCAAGAACTTCAGGATTTTTTAAGCTTCAAAAAATCCGTACCGAAAAAAGCAATAATCTATTTTGATATTAATCTAGACAAGCGAGACTTTTTGCGAGCGGCATTATTTTTTTTAATCACATCTTTTTGGACGGCTTTATCTATCGCCTGAAAAGCTTTACTTAATATTTTTTTCGCTTCGGCTTTATCTGTTTTCGCCAGCTTTTCAACTTTTTTGATTATTTCTTTCATCGCACGCATTCGATGGTCGTTAAAAGCTTTTTTGCGCAAAGACCCGCGAATCGCTTTTTTGGCTGATTGTGTTATTGGCATATATGCAATTTAACAGAAAAAGCAAAAAAACGCAAACCCCGCCGTTCGCGAACGGCGAGGTAAATATGATATGATTGTATTATGATCGGTAGCATAAAAGGAAAAATAATTCTAAAAACAGAAAAGTTTTTAATAGTTGGGACGGATGGAGTGGGTTATAAGATAAATGTGGCTTCAGATACATTATCTAGGGCAAAAAAAATTGGTGAAGAAATATTACTTTGGATTCATACGCATGTGCGAGAAGATACGCTGGATTTATACGGATTTTTAGATAGGCAAGAATTGGAATTTTTTGAAATGCTGATAAATGTTTCTGGCATTGGACCAAGGGGGGCGCTTGCTATTTTGGGAATTGCTTCAATCCAGACATTAAAAAAAGCTATTAGTACAAGCGACACGGTATATCTAACAAAAATATCCGGCATCGGTAGAAAAACTGCAGAAAAAATAGTGATCGAACTGCGAGATAAAATAGGAGAAGAAAAAGGAGGAAGCTCGTTACAAGAAGAATTAGATACCCTAGAAGCTTTGAAATCTCTCGGTTACTCTCAAGGAGAAGCCCGTGAAGCATTGAAAAAAGTTACCCCCGATATCGACACAAACGCAAAAATCCGCGAAGCCTTAAAAATTTTAGGTGGGAAATAAAAAAATACTTGTTCCATAACGGCCTTGCCTAATTTTTGAGAAAAATAAATGACCACCATAATTAACAATTTAAAATTTTAGTACTGGGATGCCAGAATTACCAGAAGTTGAAACAACTGTACGGGGTTTAAAAAGGACGATAAGAGGTCTTGTAATAAAAGATGTTTGGACTGATTTAGCTACAAAAGATAAGCGGCAACGTTATACAATTGCCAACCCTAAATATTTCAGAATTTTTGAAAAAGAAGTAAAAAATAAAAAAATTCTGTCTATAGAAAGAAGGGCAAAAAATATTTTGATAAATATCTCTGGGGGTAAAACTATTCTGGTACACATGAAGATGACCGGGCATTTGCTTTGTGGAGAATATAAAAAAGACCTCATCAACCGTTTTATTCATTTTACAATTACATTTGGGAATGGCGAAAAATTATATTTTTCTGATATGCGCAAGTTTGGGAAAATTACATTACTTGATACAAAAGTTGCGCATGATAGTAAGCATTTAAACAATATCGGCCCTGAACCCTTAGAAAAAAACTTCACTTTAGAAAAATTAAAAGAGAGATTAAATAAAAAACCAAATGGCAAGATTAAGACAATATTGATGGATCAAAGCATAATTGCCGGCATTGGCAACATTTATTCCGATGAAATACTTTGGCGCGCCGGTATACACCCGGAGAGAAAAATTTCAAAACTGAAAGAGTTTGAATTGAAATTGATATTCAGAGCTATAAAAGAAATTTTAACTAAGGGCATAGATTTTGGCGGGGACTCAATGTCGGATTATCGCAATATTCACGGCTTGCCCGGTAAATTTCAATTACATCATAAAGCTTACCGATGTACTGGAAAAAAATGCAAAAAGAGAGGTTGTTCAGACTCTGAGAGTCTTCAGACTCGAATGAGATGTAGAGGCACTATCCAAAGAAAAGTAATAAACGGTCGCAGCGCGCACTTTTGCTCTGTGCACCAGAAATAAGCTGAATTTAGAATTTATTAACATATCATGTATGATAGTCTAAGAAATTTAAATTTTTAGTATTCGAAATAAAGCAATACCTAGCGCTACGGAAACATTCAGTGATTCTTTTTTGCCTCGCATCGGAATCTCGGCGATTATATCGCACTTTTTTAGAATATTTTTTGGTATGCCGGTCACTTCAGCGCCAACTATAAAAGCATTCCTGTTTTTCAGCTTCACTTTTTTATAATCAATAGAATTTTTATCTTGTTCAATGGCAATAAATAAATATTTTTTTGTTTTAAGTTTTACTAGAAGTGGAAAAATGTTTTTTTTCTGCTTCCAAAGCACATATTCCTCTGCTCCTAAGGCTGACTTTATTAAATTTCCTCTTTTTCTGCCAAATCGATCAAGTGGGCAAGGCGTGTAACCAGTCAAATAAATTTTATTTAGACCCGCCGCATCGGCCGTGCGAAACATCGCGCCGACATTTTCTACGCTTCTAATGTTATGCAGTATCAAAATATTTTCTTGACTATTGCTCATTTTTAAGAGTTCGGAAAATTATTTACTGATTATAATAGCCTAATTCAAAAACACCATTATAAGCTTTGACCACAATATGATAAGCTAACGCAGAACTTATGATTGTGAAAATAAGTAAATATAGAAGCGAGCGATTAATTTGTTGAATTTTTGAAAGCATCTGTGCGCCCGGTTGGGATCGAACCAACGACCTTATCCTTAAAAGGGATCTGCTCTACCAACTGAGCTACGGGCGCATATATTTTTTATTTCACAAAATAAGCATTTACTACTTATAATCTTTAGACCTGCCAAAACAGCTACGGGCGTGTAACACTGATAATACCAGATTCTTAAAAAGCTTCAAGCAAAAATTGTTCAAAAGCCGATTCGGCGTCATGGCCTTCTTTGCGAGCTTCTGGCAAGAGATAGCTAAGACGAAAGGCAGAGTTTTTAAGTTCAACTTCAGAAAATTTACTAAAATTCTTTTTTAAAAGCATGTCTTTGATTTTCCAAAAAAGAACACCGATAAGCTCTTCCATTCCCACCCCTTTATCTATGGCAAGACGGAAATAAATCCAAAGATTTAATTTATCTTTCTTTGCAAATGCGTTAGCCACTAAAAAATTATCAAATTTTTCTTTTTTTTCTTTTGGTAATTCAAAAATATTGATTTCTGCGCATGCTTTTTTAAAAGCATTTAATATATCTTTATTTAATTTACCTTCTAGAAATACGAAATAATTGTCCGATTGACCCATAAATTCCAATTTTTTTAGGACAAAATCTCGTGTTTCTTCCCTCTCAAAAATATCTGAAAATATAACTGCGCATTTTGAAAAAAAAAGTCCGGCGCCGGAATACATGCTTTCTAACTGAACTTTATCAAAATTATTTCTATTTACAAAAAAAATTTCTAAGCCAGTCGGCATAGACTTTATAAATTTCTCATAACTGAAACGTTTATTTTGGGCATCATCTCCGGTAAAAAGATAAATCATTTTATTAAAATTTAACTATTTTTTTATATTCCATATAGGCGGGACCGTATTTCTCAACGAGAATTTTATCGTGCTTATTCATAAAGGCAAGCTTGAAGATGAAAAAGGAAACAACAGTAAAAATAATTACAAAAAAAGAATTAGTAATAATTCCAAATCCCAGGATTAAGAAGAAAAGGCCCCATTGAGTGGGAATGCGAGTATAACAATACGGCCCACGACAAAAATGTTCCATTTTTACTTCTGGCACTTTTTTTAAATCCCGTCCGGTTTTTTGCGCCCAAAAAATTAAAATACTGGCAAGTATTAAAAAAACAACACCCAGTGGTATCATAAATGAATTTGTAAAAAGTTTAAATCTAAAGACAATATCCAAAGAAACCCCAATTAAAAATAAAAGAAAATACATAGAATACGAATATGCTAATACATGGTGTACACTGCGCTTGTGTGGGTATTTTTCCTCTTTTTCCATTTTTTAATTATAGCATAAATATCCCATTTAACTTATCAAGAATAAAGTTCGTTATGACTCCCTATCGCAATGAATTCTATTATGAACGGAGAGACTTCATCATTGCAGACATAGGGGTGAAAGGTCCAAAACTTTTTCCCCGAGCGCGTAAAGCTCTAGTGTCACGGATTGCTTCTTTTAAAAGAACACTCGGTTCTAAAAGTGAAAAAGAAATAGCTCTTTGGCGAACAAGTTCTTTTAGAGAAGCTGTTACTAGAGCTGACAAGGAAAATCCCAAATTTTCCGCCACCTTACTTGCGTCCCTTTTTACTCTTGGGTCTATTTTAATATTAAGCATTGCTGTTTTCATATACCTAAAGTATATACTTTGTAATTTTTATGTCAAGGATTATATCACAAAACACGTCATTTTATTTCTCCCAAATTATCTCCCCAACCGGAGTGCACCTCAAGTGGGATGTCAGTTTTATACTGCAAATATGACTTTTGGAGTACATCTTGCATAGCGTTTTTTATTATTTTATCAGCTTTTTCTAGCGCGCTCTTTTCTATCTCATACACTAGTTCATCATGTATTTGAAGCACTAAATGCGCTTGATCCAATAGCTCCGCCTTTTTCAAATCTTCTGTCGCATATCTTATGGCAAGCTTTATAATATCTGCCGCTGTGCCTTGAATCGGCGCATTGGTAGCTGTGCGCAAGGCCATATTTTTTAAAAAAGGAATTCTGGAGTTTATGTTTGGAAAATTCCGGTGTCTGCCAAATAAAGTCTCCGTATAATAATTTTTCGTGGCAAATGTTTTTATTTCTTCTAAATAATCCCGTACGCCGGAGAATTGATTAAAATAATTATCATAAAATTTCTGCGCTTCTTCGCGCGTACCTCCGAGATTTTTCCGCAAAGCCGAAACTCCCATGCCATAAATGATGCCAAAATTTATCACTTTTGCCTTACGACGCATTTCTCTATCTACTTTCTCAATTGGCACACCAAAAACAAAAGACGCGACACCTGCATGAATATCTTTTTTTTCGCGGAATATTTGTGTCATCTTTTTGTCGCCTGAAAGCATGGCCGCCACGCGAAGTTCAATTTGACTATAATCAAAGGCGCAAAGTTTATAACCTTTTTGCGCGACAAATCCACTTCTAATTCTTTTACCTAATTCTGTCCTGATTGGCAAATTTTGCAAGTTTGGATCTTGAGAAGAAAATCTTCCAGTCGTCGTGCCGTTTTGTAAAAACTTTGCATGCAACCGACCGTCTTTTGTCACCATTTTAGGAATTACATCAATATAAGTGGAAAGCAATTTTTGTAATTCTCTATAAGCCAATATTTCTTTTATAATTTCATTATCTTCCTCAAGTTCTTCCAATATCGAGACTTTAGTGGAAAAAGATCCACTGGCATTTTTCTTTTTGCTTGATTTCAGTCCCATTTTTTCAAAAAGCACTTCACCCAGTTGTTTGGGTGAATTAATATTAAACTCCACCCCGGCCATTTTATATATTTTAAGAGTTAATTTGTCTAATTCCTTATGATATTCATCTGACAATTTTTCAAAATATTTTTTATTTATTAGAATCCCGTGGTCTTCCATTTCTTTCACGATGGGCATGATTGGGCACTCTATTTCTTCGTACACTTTGTCCAGATTATTTTCTTTCAGTTTTTTGAAAATGTAATCGCGGGCTGTTGGGAAAGAATCTGTATTCGCAAAAAGCAAAATATCTTCTAAATTCGGATTTGATATGTCGGAATTAATGAGCCAAAGAGCAATGCTGGCCTCTTGGAGTTTTGTTGGAGAAATTTGCAAAAGTAAAGTTTTATCGGGTCCTCGGTTCTCTGGGTCCCTTACCCCAGCCAGACCAGCTCTAAAACTTTCTTTTCCAGATTTTTCTCCTTGCCCATTCCCAAAGAAACTTTTTAACCGCCCAAATAAACTTCGAAATTCAAATAAAGCGAAAACCTGTTCTATTTTTTTTAAGTCTGCATTTTCCCAAAAAGTTTTTTGGGGTAAGGTAAAATCTATCGGCGCGTCAGTTCTAATTTTGGCTAAAGTTTTTGAAAAAAGAGCTTCTTCTTCATTATTTTTAATTAATTCTATCGTTCTGGAACTAAGACCCGTTTTTTTAAAAGCTTCTTCGTTTTTTTTAATTTTTTCATAAATTTCTTCAATCGTTCCAAAATTTGTGATTAAATTAGAAGCGGTTTTCTCCCCAATACCCTTAATGCCTTTAATATTATCGGATGGATCACCCCGGAGTCCTTTGTAATCCGGCAAAAGTTTCGGCTTAAATCCAAATCGCCCTATAACTTTATCTTCGTCATATAAAATAGTGTCATTGATACCCTTTTTCAGTGTATAAACCTGCACTTTTTTGTCGTCTACTAATTGCATTGTGTCCATATCGCCTGACGCAATAATTATATTTATATTTTTACTTGCCCCGCTTTTGCGTGGGTCGTTTTTCATTTTTTCAACGATGGTTCCCAAGACATCATCCGCTTCAAACCCCGGACTATCGTACATGGGAATGTTAAAAGCTTCAAAGATCATGCGGGAATTTTTTAATTGCAAAATTAGGCTATCCTCTGTTTTAGCTCTGCCGGCTTTGTATCCATCATAGGCCTCGTGCCTAAAGGTTTTCTGGGGCAAGTCATAACAGGCCACAATGTAATCGGGTTTTAAATCATTAATTATTTTCATGAGCATGCTGGAAAGCCCATATAACGCGCCCGTGGGCTCGCCCTTAGAAGATAAAAATTCCGGCAAGGCGTGATACGCGCGATGGATTATGGCGTGAGCATCCAATAAAACTAGGGTTTTAGCATCTTTAGTCATTATGTAAATTATATCTTAAATGCTATTATTTATATATAATGGCGGATTTTGACGAAGAAAAACAAAATAAACAATTAGACGATTTGCATAAGCAAGAAGAAGAACAACTGGTGGCAACTTTGGCCGAATCAAAATACGGTCTTCCTTACATTGATTTGAATCGCATTGGAGTGGACAATGAAGCGCTTAGGTCCATATCACAAACCGATGCTCTGGAAATGAAAGTCGCGCCTTTCAAGCTTTTCGGGAAAAATATCTTTATCGCCGTGCGCGCGCCGAATGAAAATCTCTTTAAAAAACTAAAAGAAGACATGGAAAGGAAAAATTTGGTCCCCACTTTTTATATGACATCCAGCGCCAGTTTGAATAAAGTTTGGGACAGATACAAAGAACTTTCAATGGCGGAAAGTTCAAAAATCGGGGGTCTGGAAATTTCTGGGGAAATTTTGAGAGATACGGCAAAAAATATAAATCACATTCAAGATATTGAAAAACTGGTAATTGAAGCGTTGGAAGGAAATAAAATACATAAAATTTCCCGCTTGCTTGAAATAATTCTGGCTGGCGCGATCGCGATTAGAGCCTCGGATGTGCATATTGAACCGGAAAAAGAAAGGGGGCGACTGCGGCTTCGCCTGGATGGGGTGCTTCAAGATATAAATTTTTTCGGATCCGACGTGTATCGCCTGCTTAATTCACGCATTAAACTTCTTTCTGGAATGAAATTAACTTCAAAAATCGCGCAAGACGGGCGTTTTAATATTATGGAAAAAGATGAAGAGATAAGTGTTCGTGTTTCACTCATTCCGGGTTCTTATGGCGAATCAATTGTGATGCGCATACTAGATCCGAAATCTATTCAAATAGAATTTAAAAAACTGGGAATTGAACCTTATCTTTTTGGAATTGTGCAAGAAGAAAAATCAGACCGTAACGGTCTGATTTTAGTCACTGGTCCGACTGGGTCCGGAAAAACCACGACTCTTTACGCTTTTTTACGAAAAATATATTCGCCGGAAATAAATATAATTACCATTGAAGATCCCGTTGAATATCACTTAATTGGCATAACTCAAACTCAAATAAATCTTGAAAGAGGTTATACTTTCCCGGAAGGATTGCGTTCAGCCTTGCGTCAAGATCCGGACGTAATAATGGTTGGAGAAATGCGCGACGGAGAGACTGCGGAAATCGCGGTGCAATCATCTTTAACCGGCCATGTGGTTCTCTCAACACTTCATACTAATAATGCCGCTGGGGTTATTCCCCGCCTAATTGATCTTGGGGTAAATCCAAAAATTTTAGTTTCCGCGCTATCTCTTTCCATCGCCCAACGTTTAGTTCGCAAACTTTGCGTTTTTTGCAAAAAAGAAAAAACTCCCATTGAAGAAGAAAGCAAAATTATAAAATCAATAATTGATGGGATGAAAGAAGAAGCTAAAGACCCTTCTAATCATAATATAAATCCTGATGCGCCTTTCAAACTTTTTGTACCAGTTGGTTGCGAAAAATGCAACAGTACTGGCTATAATGGCCGAATAGGTATTTTTGAAGCAATTAAAACAGACGAGGCAATAGAAAAAATAATTCCGGAGAATCCAAGCGAGCGCGAAATTAAAAAAGTGGCGAGCAAGCAGGGCATTCTTTCTATGCGTCAAGATGGTATTGTAAAAATTTTAAACGGAATTACCTCATTTGAAGAAGTGCAAAGCGTGGTGGATTTACTAGAGGAATAGTCCTTCACCGCGTTCAGGATGATTTTTGCAAAACAAAAAAGCACTAATCTCTAAACAATCCTTTTATTTAGGATGATGTTTCACTTCAAGCAGGATGTAAGCATCACCATCGATAGAAAAGTAAAAGCGAAAATTCTTATCAACTCTCGCTTGCCAAATATCTTGAGATTCATTAAATTTTTTAGCACGAAGAGACGGATGACGAACATCAGAAGATAAGTATTCTATCTGCTTTTTGAGTTTCTTTTTCGTTATATCAGACAAATTATATAAGGAGTTCTTGAAATTTTCATGATAGAGGATACGCATATTAGATCCCGAGTGATTTGAATAAATCGCGAGTAGTGGAAAAGGGACCCACGATATTCTTGCCAGCTTTTGCTTCGAAAGCAAGTTGGCTTAAACTCTTGGAAGAGGATTTATTTTTTTGAGTCATGGCTAAAAGACGTCCGAGTTCCCTTCGGGAAATAATAATTAGATCATCTTTTATTAAACTTTTTGGAATGGTAATTGTGGTCATGGTATTATTATACCACAAAAAGAATAAAAAAGCACTAATCTCTAAACAATCCTTTCGGAGCTGGGCCCCGAGAGTAACAAATTATTAGAGGATAGCCCCAGCGAAAACAAAAGTTTTGCCAGAACGTCCTATGCAAACTCGTATAACCGATGGCTGATTGCTTAGAGATTAATGCCTTTTTACCACGCCCTTGGCAGTGGCTTAAAAATCCAAATAACTATCTAAATATATTTTACTATATGGAAAAGAGCGCAAATGCTATAATGTTGATAGAGGTGTTGATACTGTGTTAATAAATACCTCACTCTTACAGTATAGCATATTAAAAAACTAATGTCAAGGAAAAAAAAGAAAGACCCACGCCAGGGCGGGGCAAGCAAAATTGAAGATACTTTTCTAGACCAAACTTTGCGTCCTACTCGTTGGGATGAGTATATTGGCCAAAAACACATAAAAGACAATGTTAAAATCCTTCTGCGAGCCGCAGAAGAACGCGGGCATATACCAGAACATATTCTATTCTATGGCCCACCTGGATTAGGCAAAACTACTCTGGCGCATCTAATAGCCAAAGAAACTGGCCGACAAATGAAAATCACTTCCGGGCCGGCCATTGTAAAAGTTGGCGATTTGGCTTCTATTCTAACGAATCTTTCCCCGGGTGATATTCTTTTTATAGATGAAATTCATAGATTAAATAAAATGGTTGAAGAAATACTTTATCCCGCCATGGAATCCGGCGTTTTGGATATCATCATCGGCAAAGGACCCTCCGCTCGGACTATCCAGCTAGACCTTCCACCTTTTACTTTGATAGCGGCAACTACTCGAGTGGCGCTTATTTCCTCTCCTCTTCGTTCCCGTTTTTCCGGCGGAGTTTTTAGGTTGGAATTTTATTCAGAAAATGAAATCGCGGAAATTATTCAAAGGTCAAGCAATCTTCTGGAAACTAAATTGGAAGAAGATGCTTTGAAAGAAATCGCTAAAAGAAGCCGATTCACCCCCCGCACCGCCAATTATTTTTTGAAACGTTGCCGCGATTTTGCTCAAGTAAATAAAAAGGGCGATAAAAAAAATTTGGATCAAAAAACAGTCAAAGAAGCGCTCAACATGCTTTCGGTTGACGAGATTGGCTTGAATTTTTCCGATAGAAAATTCTTGGAAATATTAATTGAAAAATTCGGTAGCGGGCCGGTGGGATTGAAAACCATGGCAGCGGCCCTTTCGGAAGAAGAGGCGACTCTTGAGGAGGTTATAGAGCCGTATTTAATCCAACTTGGTCTCCTTGAACGCACCGCCCGGGGTCGTGTCGCCACCAAGAAAGCGCATGAGCATTTGGGGTTTGAATTAAAAAAGGGGCAGGAGAAACTAATTTAAAATACAACCCCCTAATTCCCCCTTGTCAGGGGGAATATTTATTTCCCCTCCCCTGATAAGGGGAGGGTTGGGGAGGGGTTAAACTTTTGTAAAGCGGAACATAGCGCACCTCCTCCAAAGTAAGAATAAATCTTCAACACTATCACTATACCGCAATTATCAAAAAGTGTAAAATTACTTATCCACACCCTAAAAAATGCTAAAATTACAAAATGAGAATTTTAGGAATAGATCCCGGATTTGAAAGATTGGGTATTGCTGTGCTAGAAAGAAACACTGAGGCAAGACCTCAGGGTAAAGAACGGGTGATTTTTTCTGAATGTTTCAAGACTTCGGCTAAATTAGAATTTTCGGAACGATTGATTTTAATCGGCGAAGAGGTGAGAAAAATAATAAAAAAATACAAACCGGAAATTCTGGCGATTGAGACATTGTTTTTCACCACTAATCAAAAAACGGTTATGCGCGTGGCTGAAGCGCGCGGAGTTGTTGTTTATGAAGCGTCTAATGCGGGACTTAAAATTTTTGAAGCAACTCCTTTGCAGATAAAAATAGCTGTAACTGGTTATGGCAGAGCAGACAAAGAACAAGTAATGAAAATGGTTAAAATATTGGTTGAAATAGATAAAAATAAAACCCCGCCAAAGACGGGGCAAGCATCCGATGATGAATTGGACGCTATTGCTATTGCCTTGACTGCTTTTGCGCACATAAGAAGTTAGTTATCCACATATTCTATTGCTAACTCTTTTAGATTTTGTTACAAAATAGGCATTAGCAGGTCGCTTAATAAAAAATATTAATTTTTTATATGGGTTATGAAGATGAAGAAGAAATAGAAGAACGGGGTTTTAGAATAAATGATGATGGCGAGAATGAACCATTGGGTGTACCGGAAGAAATAGATTTTGGTTTAGATGAAGAAGATCCTGATAAAGATAGATAATTAAAAATCCGCCCAATTGGGCGGATTTTTAATTTACCAAAACTTTAATAAATTTTTTCTTGCCAATTTTAAGTGTTAAATTTTCAGAAATTTTTAAATTTATATCTGTAATATTTTGAGTCTTTGATAAATCATGAATGGCTTTGCTTAAAACAAGTCTTCGCCATTCACTTTTGGAGGACAAGATTTTGTTTTTTACCAAAACTTCACTCAAAAGCTCCCCCATTTTTACTTTTACTTCTTCAATTTTTTCGGGAATTTCCTTTTTTTGAAAGGTATTAACAAAATTATCTTCTGCTTTTTGGGCTTTTTCTTTACCATGATATATTTCAACTATTTTATAAGCGAGTTTTATTTTTTGGTCAAGTGATTTCTCTTTTATAAAATCATTAAAATTCAAGTTAGTACAAATTTCAAAACCCAAGGCAATCATACTGTCGGGCCAACTCATTACTTTGCCGAACATATCATTGACTGAGTCATTGAGGGTTATCATATTGTCTTCTGTCTTCCCCATTTTTTTACCAGTTGGATCTATCAATAATTTTGTGGTTAAAACAAACATTTCTTTGTGCTTTTTTCTTTTCATTAAATCGCGACCAGCAAGCATGTTAAACATTTGGTCATTGCCACCAATTTGTAAATCAACATCCATCGTCACGGCGTCATATGCCTGAAAAATAGGATAAAGAAATTCATGAGCATAAACTTCCCGGCCAGCCTTAATTCTTTCTTGAAACATGTTCCTGGTAAGCAAATTTGAAACCGTAAAGTTAGAAGCTAATTCTAGCATGTCTGCTGGAGTAAGTTTGTTTGTCCATTTTTCATTATAAACAAAACGAACATTTGATTTTTTTAAATTCAAAATTTTACTAATTTGTTTTTTATATCCCTTTGCATTCTCTAAAACCTGTTGGTGACTGAGGGATTTTCTGGTTGCTTGTTTGTCTGTAGGATCTCCAATTTGCGCCGTAAAATCACCAATTAAAATAATCACTTCGTGGCCAAGATCCTGAAATTTCCTTAACTTGAGAAGTTGGACTAGATGACCAAGGTGCAAAGTACTCCCCGTCGGGTCAATTCCATAATAAAGCCGGATTTTTTTGCCAGACATTAAAACTCTTTCAAGTGTAGATTTATCGGGGTACACCCTTTCCACTCCACGTGTCAAAATTTCATCTATTTTTTTTTCATCTGTCACCACTTTCATGCTCGAATTATAGCACATTTTCTGCTATGATTAGAATAATGAAAAAATACCGGGAAAACAAGAATTTGCGGAAAAATGTAATACTTTTTTGCGCTGGTATTTTTATTTTAATGATGGGAATAATAATTCTTTGGCTTTTTTCTATGAAAATCCCCGATTTTCATTCTTTTGGAGACAGAAAAATTGAAAATTCTACGAAAATATATGACCGTACCGGAAAAATTTTGCTTTATGATATACATAAAGACACAAAAAGAACTGACATAACTTTTGAAAATATGGGAGCAAATATCAAGAATGCGACAGTCGCGATTGAAGATTCTGAATTCTACAACCACGGCGGAATAAGAATTACCTCTATTTTTCGCGCGGTGCTGTCTAATTTTTGGGGTACTGGCAGAACTCAAGGCGGTTCAACTATAACTCAACAATTAGTAAAAAATGCTCTCTTAACACAAGAAAAATCCTATACTAGAAAAATAAAAGAATGGGTATTGGCGGTTAAAATAGACAAATCCATACCAAAAGAAAAAATTTTAGAATATTATCTAAACGAAGCTCCTTATGGGGGAAATGTTTACGGCATAGAAGAAGCAAGTAAAACTTATTTTAACAAAGACGCAGCTGATCTGACCTTAGCTGAAGCAACATATTTAGCGTCAATCCCGCAAGCTCCAACAACCTTGTCGCCTTACGGAAAAAACAAAGATAAGTTAGACGTTAGAAAAAATTTAGTGCTTTCTAGAATGTTAGGTCTTAATTTTATTTCTCAAGAAGATTACGTTAAAGCAAAAAATGAAATAGTAATTTTTTCTCCGCAAGAAACTACGGGAATTAAGGCGCCGCATTTTGTCTTTTTTATTAAAGATTATCTTGAGCAAAAATATGGAAGTGAAATAGTGGAAAAAGGCGGACTCAAAGTTACCACAACGCTTGACTATAATTTACAAGAAAAAGGAGAACAGTTTGTAAAAGAAGGCGCTCTGCAAAATGAAAAAGACTGGAACGGGAAAAATGCTTCCTTGGTGGCAATAGACCCAAAGACGGGACAGATTTTAACAATGGTAGGCTCAAAAGATTATTTTGATAAAACAATAGATGGGAATTTCAACGTTGCCACAGCCAGCAGACAACCCGGGTCTTCTTTTAAGCCATTTATTTACGCTACGGCCTTCAACAAGGGCTTTACTCCCGACACGGTGCTCTTTGATCTGCCCACAGAATTCCAAACCACCTGTGACGCTTATGGCAATGCCCTACCGGGACATAATCAAAAAGACTGCTATAAGCCAGATAATTATGATGGAAAATTCCGCGGACCGATGAGTCTGAGAGATGCGCTGGGACAATCAATTAACATTCCGGCAGTAAAACTTTTCTTTTTAGCGGGACTTTCCGATTCATTGAAAACGGCAGAGGACATGGGTATCAGCACCTTAACTGACATCGGTCGATATGGACTTACTCTTGTTATTGGGGGTGGAGAAGTAACTCTCCTTGATATGACTTCAGCTTATGGAGTTTTTGCAAATGATGGTATAAGAAATCCATACACTGGAATTCTAAAAATTGAAGATATAAATGGAAAAGTGTTAGAAGAATACACGCCACACAACAGTGAGATCTTGCCCAAAAATACCGCCTTAACAATTTCAGATATTTTGGCAGACAACAAAGCTCGTACGCCGACTTTCGGCGCAAATTCAGTTCTTCTAATTCCCGGAAGAGACGTAGTGGCAAAAACCGGAACGACGAATAATAACAAGGATGCCTGGACTCTGGGATATACACCATCAATTGTTGTGGGTGTTTGGGTGGGTAATAATGATAATGAGCCAATGAAGAAGGGAGGGGCAGCTTTAGCGGGACCTATCTGGAACAGATTTATAAATGAAGCATTGAAAACCTTGCCGGATGAAAAATTTGAGAAACCCGACCTGGAAATTGATCTCCAAAAAGTAAAACCAATACTTCGCGGATTCTGGCAGGGTAATGAAAACTTTTTTATAGATAAAATTTCTGGAAAACTAGCAACTAAAAACACACCGGAAGAAACAAAGCAAGAAAAAGTAATAACAAATGTGCATTCAATTCTTTATTGGGTGGACAGAAATGATATTTTGGAGACACCCCCCTTAAACCCGGGAGATAATCCGCAATTTAATCATTGGGAAATTCCTGTGCAAAATTGGTGGACTCAAAATAAGAGTAAATATGGGATAACTACATGGAATGATAAACCAACCATGACCGATGATGTACACACTGATTTATCCAAACCGGTTGTTTCAATCCTTGAACCAAACACAGAAACAGTTTATTTACCGGATCAAAAAATACAATTAAAAATTTCAAATTTGGGAGTTTTCCCCCTTAAAAAAATAGACATTTTTATAAACGATATCTTTTTAGAAACCCTAGAATCTCCTTTCATATTCTTTTTTACTCCATCAAAATTGGAGGATTTACAAATAAATAATGAGTTAAAAATAATTTCTTATGATACTGTTTTTAATCGTGGCGAAACAACTTTAACTTTTGAAATACAGTATTGATTATCTTACTTATCTATTCATTGGCATTATAAGATAAGTAAATGACGAATCAGAAACTGGAGATATGACTATTGGACGAGACGCCCCAGCCAATTTTATAGATATGCTATCGGTATTGATTGACTGGAAACAATCCAAAAAATATTTATAATTAAAACCCAACTCAATGTTTTCTCCGGTTATGGCGGCATCTAAATATGTTTTATTTTCACCAATATCACTATTAGCAGAAGATAATTCAAAAATCTTCTCTTTCGGATTAATTGCAAGATTCACTTGATTAAATTTGTCTGAAAAAATATTTGAAAGTTTAAGCGCATTTAATAAATCCTGTTTAAGCAATACGGCGTTGGTTAAAGAATTTTGAGGGATAATCTGACGATAGTCTGGAAAAATCCCATCAATTACTCGTGAAGTTAAATAAACATTGTCTGAGGAAAAAGAAATCTGATTTTTATTAAAACAAATTTTTATGATGCCGGTAAATTCTCCAAAAACTCTCACTATTTCAGAGACATTTTTAAACGGAATAAGAATTCCTAAAATTTCTTCGGATTTTTTTACTTTAATCTTTTTTTCAGCTAATCTAAAAGAATCGGTGGAAACAAAAACTAAATTATTTTCATCTGTATAAACAAAAACACTTGAAATTTCGGGTTTTATGTCCGATGGAGAGGAGCTGTAATATACCGATTTTATGCCATCTATTATTTTTTTTGATTCTATTTCAAACACAGATCCAATAACTTTCGGTATTGTTGGAAAATCATCGTGTGGCTGGCATTTTAATTTTATTTGACTCTTTTTTGTTTTAATTAATAAATTTCCACCAACACTTTCAAGGGAAACATTTTCATTTTGAAAAACATTAGAAAAAACACCACTTAATACCGATCCGGAAACAGCAACGATGCCTTCTTCTTCTATTTTTGCGGGAACTTCAATTTCAATCCCAAGACTTAAGTTTGTAGCCCGAAGTTTTAATGACCCAGAAGACGCAATTAAAAGAATTGAGCTTAAAATTGGCAAAGTTAAGTTTTTACCAGTAATTTTTTCAACTTGAGAAATTCCATTTTTTATTTTTTCAATTTGGCATTCTAGTTTCATGTGTTTATGTTTTATGTTTTTAAATTTATTAGTATTAATATGTGTGTTGATAAGTGGATAATTTGTTTTTGTTTTTAATTTAAGGGATTATTTGTTGTTTTTTGTTTTTAATTTAAGTCTAATAACTTTTTATTACTTAAACATGATTCGTATTTGCTCTAATTCTTGTAAAAGTTGCGGGTCATTTTTCAAGTCTGCTTTAATCTTTAAATACGAATGAATTACTGTTGTGTGGTCTTTCCCGCCCAATTTTTGTCCAATTAATGGATATGACACACTGAAATCTTCTCGGAGTAAATACATCACTACTTGTCTTGCTTTTACTATTTCTTTTTTTCTGGTTTTTTCATAAATTGATGATTCTTCTAATTGATAATGTTCGCTCACTATTTTCACAACATCTTTTATTGCCATGTTTTTTTTGGGTTTCATGTTATTTTTAAGCAGATTTTTAACTTCCGGCAGTGAAAGGGGTCTATTTTTCAAACGATATTGGCACACTATGATATTTAAATTCCCCTCAAGTTCACGGATGTTGCCTTGAACAGCGTCCGCAACATATTCTATGATTTCTTGGTCTAAATCAATATTGAATTCTTGTAATTTTACTTTTAAAATTGCCAGACGAGATTCATATTCTGGTTCAGAAATGTCTACTATCATTCCAGCGGCAAAACGAGACTTTAAACGATCGGCTAGTTCAGGGATATAGTTTGGGTGTTTGTCAGAAGAAAAAATAATTTGTTTGTTGTTTTCATAAAAAGTATTAAATGTGTGGAAAAGTTCTTCCTGAATTTTTTCCATTTTACCAATAAATTGGATATCATCTATAATCAAAAGATCATATTTACGATACTTTTCTTTAAAAGAATTTGCCTTATTGCTCTGTAGTGAGTTTACAAAATCAGTGGCAAACTTTTCTAATGTCATATAATGCACCTTTTTATTTTGATATTTTTCTTTTATTGAATTTCCCATGGCCTGGATTAGGTGGGTTTTACCTAAGCCCGTGCCCCCATAAACAAAAAATGGATTATATTTAGTACCAGGGTTATCTATAATTGCCACAGCTGCGGCATATGCCAGTTCGTTAAAAGATCCCACGATGAAAGAATTAAAATGATAACGCGGATTTAAATTATCTTCCGGGTTTATATATAAATCTCTTAAGGGTAATTCTTTATTCACATAAGATTCACTATTATTTATTGTTAATATTTCTTGTTTTTTATTTTCTATCTTATAAATAGAATATTCTACAGCGCGCATATTTTCATATGCATCAGCTATGGTCTTTGTAATAAGTTTATGATATTTATTTATAAGCCAATCACGAACAAATTCGTTTGGTACTCCAATATAAACAATACCCGCATCTTCTTTTACAATAGAAGTATTTTTAAACCAAGTACTAAAATTAGCTTTTGAAATACCTGCCCCAATTTCAACTAAGCAATTTTCCCAGAGCTGTTTTGTGTTCATCCCGATAGTGAAATTTCAAATTGTTCTTTATTGATTTTAATAAAAACAACTCAGAACTTTATTATTAATAATCCTACGTTACTTAAAAACCTAATCCCAAGAAAGAACAAATCAATGATTTGAAATTCTACTACGGGATTCATCGCTCCATATTATACTATTTATAAAATATACGATACTTGTAAAAACTTATTAACTATGTTGATAATCTGTGGATAAAAATGCAGACTCTGGGCTTTAGGGTTTTGAACGCCAACTAGAACCTAATGCCTAGTTGCCTAACGTCTAGTTTTATTATAGACTCTACTATATGTCACAAACATATCAACCCAAAAAACGAAAAAGAGCTAAGGCTCATGGATTTCTAGTTAGATCCAGAACTAAAACCGGCCAAAAGATTCTCTTAAGAAGACGCCAAAAAGGCAGAAAAAGATTGTCCGTTTAATATGCTTTTTGTATGCTTCTTAAAAAAAATAGGGCCGATAAAGAGGCGGTAGAAAGAATCTTTAACGGGGGTAAGTTTATTAATTCTCCCAATTTAACTTTTAAATTTATATTAACTAACCAGTCCTCTGCCCCGCGGATTTCTTTTGTTGCCCCAAAAGGGATTGCCAAGTCTGCGGTTAAGAGGAATCTACTGCGTCGGCGCGGGTATGCTGTGTTGAAAAAATATATTGCTCACTTTCCCCTCGGACTCCTTGGCGTCTTCCTTTTTAAAAAATATCAAGACGATACCACAATAATTGAAAATGAAATTAAAAATATCCTTCATAAAATTAATTAATTTTTATCAAAAATTTTTATCTCCCAGCAATAAATGCGTATTTTACCCATCCTGCTCGGAATATGCCAAACAAGCAATGAAAAAATATGGCGCATTTAAGGGTGCTTATTTTGGATTTTTACGCATTTTGCGTTGCCATCCGTGGCAGAAAAATCATATCGATCCATTAAATTAAGCAGTCTTATTTTAATACTTGCCCCGTAGTAAATTTTGCTAAAAATTTTATTTCGGGGTAAAATTAGAGAATGCTCTCAAATATATGGAATACTCTTTTATATAAGCCATTAATCAACGGATTGGCTTTTTTGATTTCAATTGTTCCCGGCGGAGATGTCGGTATTGCGGTTATTGTTCTTACTATTCTCGTTAAATTACTGCTTTTTCCTCTTTCAGAGCGCCAGATTAGAAATCAAGCGGCCATGAATTTACTTGCTCCTGAACTTAGTAAAATAAAAGCGAATGGAGCAAGTAAAGAAGAGCAGGCAAAACAAACATTTGAGCTTTACAAAAAACACAAGACCAATCCGTTTTCCGGATGTCTGTTGGTTTTAATCCAGATTCCTATTATTTTTGCCCTATACTATGTTTTCTTTAAGGAAATAAATTTTGAGAGCGGATTGCTTTATTCTTTTATCCACGTTCCAACTCAAATAAAGATGATTTTCTTGGGTCTTATTGATATTGGTAAACCGAGTTTAATTTTAGCAGTTTTAGCAGCAGTTTCTCAATATTTTCAATTTTATCTCATGCCCAAACCCCCCACCCCTTCTACAACTTTCGCTAATTCTCTTCAGGTAAATTTAAGCAAAAGTATGAATACGAATATGCAATATTTTTTCCCAATTCTCATTTTTGTTTTTCTTTATACGGGAATTCCTGGGCTCATTGTCCCTCTTTCTGGTGTAATTGCTTTATATTGGGTTACAAGTAATATCTTTACCATAGGTCAGCAAATTTACGTAAATAAAACAGAAAAAAAAGTATTGGCCAAAGAAATAAAAGTTTTAAGTTCTTAAAGTATATGGATAAAAAAGAAATACAAAATTTAATAAAAGAATTAATTGAAAAAACCACGATAAAAGTAGATAAAATTACTATTACTGAAAACAAGGGAGCCAATACTTGGTTTGGAGTTGAGGTAAATGAACCGCATTTTTTTGTGGGGCGGGAGGGTGAAGCGCTCTATGCATTAAATCATCTTATTCGCAAAATTATTGAAACAAAAATGTTTCCCGGTGGTAAAACTAGACCAGAAAATGACTTTAATAACGGGATTTTAATTGATATAAACGATTTTCAAAAGAAGCGGATAGAAAATATTCGCGCAGTGGCTCACATGATGTCGGAACGAGCAAGATATTTTAAATCCAACATAGAAATTGACCCGATGTCAGCTTTTGAACGTAGAATCGTGCATGAATTTTTATCTGATGCAATCGACTTAAAAACTGAATCAATAGGTTTTGGACCTTCTCGCAGGGTGGTAATTAAATATGTTGGTAATATTTAATTTAATTCTAGTTCCCACAAAAAAGAATCTTTTTTATTTACAAAAAGCAAATATTTTTCACTTTCGTCTAGGGTAAGCTTTATACCGTCAATGTCTTCCCCGCCCAGAATTGTGACTGGGTCTGAAATCATTGTTGTATTTCCATTTTTAATATCTATTCTCCAAATCTGATCTGAAAAAGATACCTCTCCTTGATACCAAGCATCGGGATATTCTGTTTCATTAATTGATTTTGGCACAGCGCAATACACAATGTCGCTTAATTTGCCCCAAACACATTTTTCTGGCAAGGTTCTCACTCCCAGTAGGTCAGAATTTTTTGCGCTAATATTATAAACACTAAGTGATAAATTGTTATTGCCATATAAAACTAATTTGCCATTGGGGCTTGTAAGAGTGGTGAGTCCATTGATATCACCCAGTATCCTATTAAAACTTTTTGCGCTCGGATTAAGCCCATACATATATCCTTTTGTATTCCATGATGGTTTAGTAGTAAGAGTTATCAATGAGCCATTCGGCCAAAACGATAACCATTCGGTAAAAAGAGAATCAAAAATCTGAATTTTCTTATTATCTAATAAGTTAAAAATTGTGCCTACCATATTATCTCCGACATTAAATAAGTAAAATATTTTTGTAGCATCAGGCGACACACTGGCATCTGTGATATTATCCGGCAAAAATGATCCTTTTATTTCATTATTCAGAGTTGTGTCTCCACCCAGAAGTTCTTTTGGGAGAGTGCCCACAAAAGTTTCTATGGTTCTGTCGTCTATTTTCAAATAGCGCATAATCACAGATTTACCTTTATTACCAAAATACGCTTCATGCACCTTGGGTATTACGGTTGTAGAAAATTTCCTTTCTTCTATTTTATCCAAGAAGGTTTGATAAATATTTCCCGTAGCTCTTTCTACATATCTTACCGCAGTTATAAATTCAGTTGGTGGCGGAGTTGGTTTTAAACCTCCCGAACCCCCCTTGGCGGGGGGAACCAAATTATCTCCCTCCCCTGATAAAGGGAGGGTTGGGGTGGGGTTTATATCTTTTAGTCTTTCCTTCATAAATAATCCAAAACCGGCTACGGGCATGCCGGAAATCCTTTTTAATTTTACTATTGGTATTTCTTCTGCGGGAGGAGGGAGAGTTCCCGAAATATCCACTACCGGAGATTCTGTTTTTGGTATTATTGTTTTGTTATTGCTAAATGGATTAAATCTTGAAATAAAATTTATACCTTGGTCGCTATCTCCTGATGGCGTTGTTTGCGGGCGGAAATATAAAAACCCAAAAACCACAGTTACCGCAAGAATCAAAATTATTATTAAAAGTATAAAATTTCTTTTTGACATGAAATTATTTTATAGTTACTTTTACTCCCGGTTTCATATATGGAGCCAGAGCAATCAAATCCTCATTACTCATTCTAATACATCCGTTTGTTGTTCCTAAGTTATCATTGTAAGACCCATGGAAGCCAATTCCCCTATCATTTCCAGCTGAGTCTTTCACTCCTATATTAACAAAAGCAGCGCCTAAATTATAACCATTTCCAGAAATAACAGCATTTCCATTACTTCCTATTCTTATGTCTCCGCCTATTGTAGTAGTTCCTATTGGAGTTTTAGAATCACCAGATTGAGCCTGTCCCGCACTAGCTACACCACTCAGACCTATATTTATTGGAACAGAAACACAATTTATACCTGCACAAAAACTAGCCTTTTTAGCAACAGTATCTACAGTAATATTATTTAATGATGTTCCATTGTTTTTAATAAAATCAGAAACACCAAAACTAGTAGTTCCGCTTAGCGTATATTTTGTTCCGACAGAAGTTGCAGTTTTTTCTGTTTTTGCAAAATTTGCCTGGTCTAAAGTTACTACAATAGTCGCTTGATCTATTTTTACATCAGAATTAAGTAGTTCTGGATTTATTGTATTCAAAAGCGCATAAGCGCCCAGGGCGATTAGAAGTCCCAGTATCGCGTTCCTAATTCTTTCCCTGCCCGACTCTTTATTCCCAGGAAGTTCACTTGTCATATATTCTATCCCGCCTATCACAATCATCACCACAGCCATTACCGCAGAAAGGCCGATGACTAGTTTTATCATTAAATTTAAATATGCACCCAGAGGTTTTTCTACTGTTGGGTTGAAAGTCATAAGTTTTCCATCTTTGCAGTTAGGACCCGTATCCGTGCAGGGTAGCGGAGCTAAAAGATGATAATTTAAATCCGTGGGGACAATTATGGGAGTTAGCGGGGATGTAAGTGGCGCTACTGGAACATTAATTGGTACTCCTGGTGGTGCTTCACCGGGGTTTTTCCACTGAAACCCTCCAGTATTAATTAAACATTGGCGGTGGGTAAGATCAGTAGGCCGATTATACGGGTCATAACAGATTCCAAGTGGTTCTGTACAGCCAGCTGGGGTGAATACACCATCTGGATACGATGTGCATTCTACTGCTTGCACTATATTTACATTAACTGCCGGGCTGAAAAGTCCAACCAGTACAATCAGTATTAAAATGTATGATGTATATTTTCTCATCCCGTTAGAAGTTATTTTATTTTGTTTATAGTTTTTTGTCATTATATTTCTCTTATTAGAAGTTACTTCTAACGGGATTAATCTCAAAATTCTATATTTATTTCCCTGCTGGCTGTTTCAAAAATCTTATCTTTATTTTCAACCTCAAGTCTTATTTTAGAGGTTCCAGAAACGCCATTTTCTACTTGTAAAGGCATTAAATTCTTTTTAAAACCTTGAATAGCCACTTGGTTGTCGTTAATAAACCAATTCCAGATTAATCTTGGATTTCTTTCATCTTTTGGCGAAAAGAAATAGGGCGCCGCTAGGATTATTTCATTACCTTGTATTTTATGTGAATCAGTAAGTGCATTCCCCCATAATGTTCCAAGGTTAATATTATTTTTATAAAATAATATTTTCGGTTGAGTTGTTCCTATGATTATATTTGATTGTGTGGAATATTTTTGATCCAAAGTTGAAGCTATTACTTCAATATAGTTTGAATTCTCTAAATAATCGCTCGTATAAATAAAAGAATTCTTGCCATAACCCGAACTCCCTTGGTCATTAGTATAATCTTTTTTCCAATTATAGGTCATCTTTGAAGGATTAATTAATCCTGACCCGCTTTTTATTTCAGGCATAGCCACTATCTTTATTTCACTGTCAGGTGAAGGCATTGCTTTCCCTTTATAAAATGGCGGGACATAAGAATCATTCGCTTGCCAAAGCAATATCATAAGATTTGGCCTTATTGTTATTTTTGTTTCTACCTGACCTGCTGGGAGTGCTATTCTAGCCAGGACTGTGGTTTCCAGGCCCAGAGCCGGAGCTTTCAGCGAAAGAGTTTTTTTACCAATTCCAGATAAAACATTTTTACCGTTAACAAGCCATGATATTGATACATTATCAAGATTTTCAATGTAACTATTTAGAGTAATACTTATATCTTCAAACGGAGCTGGATTTTCAGGTGTTACGTTAATCAATATGCCATTAGATAATTGGGCATTTATTCTTAATGTGGGAATTCCCACAAAAATTGCAAGTGAGGTGATCAAATATAATAATAAAAATCTAAATTTCATAACATATATAATTGTATCATTGTTTTTGTGCGATTTCCGCCTCTTCATGTTCTTGTTTGGCTTTTCTATTTGATAATATTTGTGAAGGATCGGAAGTGATAATCTGGTCTTCTGTATAAGAAGCAATGACTTTTATAGCGACATGTTTTAATCCTGCAAAAAATATACCTTCCCCCACACTGGATTCCAAAAGCAAATATTTTTCCTCGTCGGTCAGATTAAAAGTTTTCTGTAGAACATCAATCGTGGTGGGTGATTGTTTTAAAAGAAGCTGAATAGAAGAATTTGTAATTATGGGCACACCGTAGGGAGAATTCATAAAGTCCGCTGCGTCCTGAGTGATAGTGGAAAGTCCTAAATAGTATTTTCTACCTCGTTTGGCGATGGAATATAAGAAAGACGCTGTGTCTTCAGATTTCATCATCCACCACGCTTCATCTACGACAAGCAGGCGTTTTTTTAAATTTTTCCGTATTGCGTTCCAGATGTAATGCATAATAATATACATTGCTATTGGCTTCAGCTCGTCTTCCATATCACGGATAGAAAATACAACAAATTTTTTATCAATATCCACATTAGAAGGTCTGTTTAAAAATGTTGCCCAAGAACCTCGTGTGTATTTTGCCAATCGCGCGACGACCGAATCGCTTCCTTCCATCCCCCCCAGCACCATTTCAAAATCCGAAAGAAGCGGGGGTTCAATATTTGAAAAATCTGATTCCGGAGTGATGTCTTTTATGGCATAAGTTTCCGAAATAGCTCGATCAACCATAGAATCTTCTTCAGGTGTTAGCCCGCCCAGCATTAATCGAAAAAGTCCAACTAAACTGATAATATTTGATCGCAAAACATCTTCAGCTGTTTCATCCTCGCGCGGTATTGGCAAGTCAAAAGGGTTCATATGATGGTCTGAAGAAATTGAAATATTAAAATATCGTCCACCAACGGCTTCAGCCAAGAATTCATATTCTCGTTCCGGATCTATCACCATAACATCAACGTCAAACATTAGAGACCTTAGGATTTCTAATTTTGTGGCGTAAGATTTTCCCGCGCCCGCCTTGGCAAAAGTTACCGAGTTATAATTTTCCAGCGAAAAACGATCAAAAATCACTAAACTAGAATTATGTCTGTTGACGCCATAGAGGATGCCTTTATTAGAGGTTAAATCAAAAGAAATAAAGGGAAAAACGCTGGAGAGCGGTTCAGAATTTAATTTTTGGTGAATATTTAACAAGTCAGTATTTGTTGGTATGACACTTTTAAAACCCTCCTCTTGTTGAAAGAGCGCCGGCTTAATATATATTAGTTTTGACTCAAGCATCGATTTTATTTCACTTTCTATCTTAAATAAATCCAATTCGTTATCAGCATATATAGTTATATAAATGCCCACATCAAACATTTTTTCTTGCGCTTGAATTAAGTTGTCGCGAAGTCCTTCCAGGTCTTGATAAGCGGTGTCCAGCATGGGGTCGCGCACCATACCTTTTTTCTCACGCACATTAATCTGGCTTTGCACTTCAGCGACTTTTTTTTGAAATTGTCTTAACATCAGCGATGTGTCTATCGGGTGGATGAAGATTGAAATATCAAAAACCTTATCTAAATTAATTATTGGGGAAAACCAATTATCGGTTAAATATCTTGGGTAAGATATTATAAAAAATGTGCGAGCAATTTTGTCGCCTAAGTTTATAGATTTTGATTCAATCTTCAAAGCTGATGGCGCAATGACATCTTGGAGTTCCAGGTTGGCTGATTCATAAATTTTTTCCGGCAACACGGGCAAGATTGAGACGCTCGCCCCGCCATCGGCGAGATTAACCTCACCAGCAGAGCTACTTTTCTTTTTTTTAAATAATGTGTCAAAAATTCCCATAATATTTTTATTCAAGCTTAATTTTTCCTTCCACTTCTCCCGGATTGAAAACTTTATAAAATACTTCCACAACCTCTTCTGTACCTAACTGAGCCGATTTTATGCCACAACTACCAAGTCCTTGTTGTATTACGCTTACTCTTTCTTCTAGTTGGGATCTTTTTTCTTCAAAATCCACCCGCGATGCGGCTTTTATTTCTTCTTTATTTTTTCTGGAAAATAACTTAAATATTCCACTCAATACTCCAGAATCCGATTTTAAGACAGTGTGCGTATAAGGCACTATAATAAAAAAGCTTTTTGTCATTATGCTGACTGAATCAGTGAAATTTCTGATGAATTCCACATACTCTTTTGTTTGTAATTTAAGCAAGGGTTCATTTTGCAATTTTACTCTATTTTCTAAAAGTAAAAGATAGGGTCGAATATCCAATCTTCTTGATTGCACGGATATTTGAATAGAAAAATCCAAAGTATTAAGAAAATTTTGGAATTGAAGTATTGTTGCTTTTTGTTCGTCGGATGATTTCAAAGACAGGTTGACTGAATTAGCCAGCACGATTGCCCGAAGTCCGTCGTCTTTTAGCACGATTACCCCATCGCGAACTTCCTTGATTGGTACGAATTCTTGAGTTGCTTTTGCGTTTAATGGCATATTATTTCATATTACTTATGTGTCTGCATGTTTGCTTAAATCCAATACATCTAAACTCCATGCCAAATCTCTTAATTTATTTCCGCTTAGTTTTACCCCGCGTTCTGATATTGCTTTTTCTTTTTCTTCATCCACTATTTTGTTTTGCTGTTTGTCGCTCATTCTACTCTTGCGTCTTTTCCAAATATAAAGCTTGTTTTGGATGATATATTTGGCTCCGGCTTCAAGCATATTAATAAAAGGTTTATTATTTGGTTTATAAAAAGTCAGAGCTAATGAAAATCCCGCTACAGCCAAAATTGGCATAACTCCCAGAAAAAGACCCAGTAATCTGTAGAGGATAAAACATAAACCTGCTCCGCCGGCCAAATAAACAAATTCCCTGAAAGTAAAAGGGCCAAAAATTTTGTCTTCTATGTCTAAAAATTGTGGTACTTTGAATTGCATAAAAATTAGTTCATAAAGTATATTTAAACTTCTTTTAATATGCCTTGAGCGATATATTTTTTCATCAATGATTGATAAGGCATATCCAGTTCATTTGCATGTTCTTTTACTCGAGTGAGAAGATAAGATGGCAGACGCAACGAGATGGGCTGTGAAGACGGCTTTAGATTCGGGAAAGATACTCTTTGGAAATCAGACGGCTCAAAATATTTTGACAAATCCAACTTTAGCCAAAAAGCTCTTTCTTCTGACTCGTTCTTGAATTTTGGAATTTTAATTTTTTTCTTCATATAATTTGCGTTCTCTTTTATTGGTATCTCTGGCAGAAATGACTCTTACCTTTTCTTTTCTTATAGTAAATACGATATATAACAGTCTCTTGTATTTGGTATGTCCAAGAAGGATATGTCGTTCCTCATCTTTCGAATGCAATAAATCTTTCTGCACTTCCCTATTAGAGTCAAAAAAGGTTTCTTCACACTCATCTTGGCTTACTTGGTGCTTGGTTAAGTTTTTAATTTTATTTCCCTTATCCCATTCAAAGCCAGAGACTTCTTTTAATACTCGACCGCTTTTGTTTTTAATTGTAGCGTGAGACATATACATTGTCAAGCAAGTTTATGAACTTTATAATTAGCATCATTCTGGCGTCATTCTATACGGATCTGTTCCCTTTGGGTAGGTTTTTAGTATAGACACTGGCGTAGCCGGTTTACTTAAGTTGCCGGAATCAGTATGCTCTGTTTTTACTGTCGGAATTTGAAAAGAACCGGACATTTTTTGCGCCAAGATAGGGTGTGGTTCTTCTTTTTTTACCTCTCCCAAACCCTCTCCAAAAGAGGGGGCACTTTCCCCCTTGGGGAAGGTAGAGGATGGAGTAGATGCATTCTCTCCAGAATTTAGTTCTAATTTTTCCGGCACAATTTCAATACCGTGAGATTTTAATATATCTGTGTCGCTTTTTTGTATTTGAGTTTCTGTATTTTTTATTTGAGTTGGTGTTTTTGGTATTTTAAGTTGAGTGTTAGGTAAAGCCATCATTTTCCCTCTGATTGTTTTAAAGATTTTTTCATTTATATTATTTACTAATTCTGTTATTTTTTCTGACGGAAGATTAATACTATCTTCTACAATATCTCTAAAATCATTTGAATGAATGGCGCCGATGATTAAATCTGTAACAATTTTTTCCAAAATACCCATTTGCATAACGTTCAAGTTATACTCCTTGGCAATATTATAAAGTATCTCCTGATAATTTGACTCATTAATAATATTTTTAATTTCCTTTGGCAGTTTTTCAAAACGGTTATCCAATTTCTGTTCAATATTTGTTTTTTCGCTTGTTTCAGAATTTATATTTTCTGGCAGTGCGTTAGATATGGGTGTAAATATTTTCTGATTAGCTTCTTCGGCAATTTTTTCTGCTTCTTCCTTACTGGTGCCAATATTGTTTTCAATGTTGTTTGCATATAAATCAAAATCTTCTATTCCCACCAAGACAAGCAGAGTTTCAACCTGTAAATCATTTATTTCACCTTCCATAAGTAAAAATTTCTTTCCTATTTCTTCAGCAATATCTACCCAATCCAAAGAATTTATTGCTTCTTGTATTTTTTTCGGCAACTTTGCCACCTCATCTTTAATTGTTTGTTTTAATTTATCAGTCATAAATTTTTATTTTGGCTTCTCTCCACTGTCTAATTTGGTCCCTGTTCTTATTTTTCTGGCAGCTTCGTCTGCTCCTGCTCGGCTATATGCACCTAGTCTGAAAATTGAGTTTAGATTTTTGCTTAAATTGCTGGATATTGATTTTGCGTAACCAGTTGTGATTTTATCACTTACAACATCTAGATCTACTTTTGCCTTATTCTTTACTTTCTCTAAATCTTTTATGTTTGTCATAGTTCCATTTATATCCATTGGAGTATTTCTTATTGCATCCTTTTTAGCTTGTTTCTCTCTAAGAACTTCTAGCGCTGCTTCTGTGCCTACTACATCTCCTGTGCCTTTTATATCATTTAGAGCTATTCTTGCTTTTTCTATCTCTTTATCAACATTTTCTAAGTGTAACTTTACCGGAAGTTCTACTGCCACCCCTTCAGCATTTAATGCGGTTATCTCTTTTAGTACTGCTTCTTTCAGATCTATTTCCGCCTTATCCACAGCTTCTTTCTCTTTCTTAGTCCCTCTTTTTTCTAGTTCATCCGCTCTCTTTTGTCCTTTTTCAACTTGTTGTTTTTTCATTTCTGTCCAGCCTCCTTTCTCTGTTTCACCCAACTTAAGACCAGTTGCCCCAGCCAAGGTTTGCCCTGCCATTTTTACTCCGCGTATATCAAAACTACTCTTTCGGGCAAAATCACCAACATCTCTTAACTTACCACCAACACGTCCAAAACCCGCTTTTTCAGCCTTTCCTGCTAAGTAATTAGCAGTAGCTCCCCCACCTCCACCCAGAATTGTTCGCCCAGCTAGCGCCGCTCCGCCTGTCGCTGCGCCCAAAGCAAGTCCGCCCGCAATCTTTGCGCCACTCATTAATGCTTCTCCCAATACCCCTGAACTCTTTTTTGCGTAATTTGTTGCTTTCATAAGAAGAATTAGAATTATAAGCGCGGGAATAACCATAAGTATTATAGTTTCCATCCAAAGCTGTTTATCGGGGTCAGGTCTGGCAACCAAACTGATAAATATGTTTGATTTTATAATCATAAAGATTAAATACATAAAGAACATAAAAATTGGCGCCATGAAAGATACAGCAAGCAAACGTTTTGACCAAGCATCCCATCCTATATATTCAATACTTGCTAGTTTTGGTACGGCCAAAGACATAAAAGCAAAAGGAGAAAAAATAATTAAGATCCAAAGTTCTATCAACCTGCTCAAGAAAGCTAATCCAGCTATAAAAAAGGCATAGGTGGCAAAAATTATAATTGATCCAGCAATAATGATAAATCCAGCAGAAATTGAAAGTGGTATAGCATTAGCAAAACCCGACAGGGCATATCCTGCCAACCCCACAACGGCTCCTATTCCTGCGCCTACACCAGGTATCGGGATAAGATTTCCGGCAATCGCTCCAGTACCTGTGGCAAGAAGAGCGCTTTTCACACTAAATGTGTAAGTTTCTTCTCTAAAATTATCGAAAAATTCTTGTGTTAATATTTTTGTAGGATTAAAATAGCCCATCATCCCGCCTGATATATCCCTGTCTCGATCTTTAGATAATACTGATATATAATTTGGATCTATCATTTTTCCGTCTTTTTCCGTTGTCACACTTATTTTATTGTAAAAAACCAAGGCTAAAATATTTGAAGTATCAATAACTACTTTAGTAAAAAACATAGAAAAGTTTATAAGCATAGCCATGATTATGACATAAGTTATCATTTTTTTAACCCCCGATCCGCCGAGTCCTAGGATTATTTTTACACCTATGTAAAGTAGTATAAGTATGAAGAAAATATTAGAAAAGTCTCGGACTACTGCCCAAGCATTACCCACAAAGGTGGCTTTATTATATAAATCGCTATATAACGTAAGCGCGACAATAACATTAAAAAAGTTTCCAACGACGTTCAATAAAAGATTTGGAATAGAATAGAAAAGCCAATAAATTATTTTTGCAATACATCCATCAACTGGTGGACAACTAGAGAGACTATCATATAATGCATTTCCTGATGTTGATTCTTTAGATGGTGCTCCTGATTGAGTTGCACACTCCGTTGTAGTACCACCTTCGTTTAAACAGTTTTGATATGGTGTGATTCGTGCCGAAGAATCTGTTGCACCAGTTGGCATCCAATAGAAAGCTTTTGCCCCACTAATACTTGATCCTTGATTAGAGCCACATGCTATTTCATTAAGATTAGTAGGTTTATCATTTGAATCAAAACACGTTCCTTTTCCATCTGTACTTTGCGCACTTACATTAACTGTCGGTCCAAAAAATCCAACCAAAACAATCAGTATCAAGCAATACGGGATTATTTTTTTGATTTTCTTATTCATTTGTGACTTTATTTTAACATTATTTTTACGCTTTTATTATAATTTTTACCTATACCCATATTCCCCTTGACATTCATTTTGTTGTTGCTATACTTGATGTACACAGCGCCTTCGGGCTCCGAGATCCCCCGCCTTTTGGCGGGGTTTCGATTTTAGATTAAATATTCTCGCAATCGTTTTTTGATTTCTACTACATCTGGCGTGTCCATATCATAGAGTTTTCTTTCAAATCTTTTGATATATATTAACCTAATTTGAGAAATAATAACTGAAACATCCTGATTATTCTTATCTTTGAAATTATAATAAAAATCTATTTTCTTTTGTTTGGTAGATAGTGGCAAAACCCAGAAGATTTCATTATTAAATTTCTTAATAACTAGCATTGGGCGAGAAAAGTTTTTACCACCTCCATTTTGTTCACGACCTATATTTTTTCCAAGGGCGCACATCCAAATTTCTCCAAGTTGCGGGAATAATATCGTATTAACTTTCTGCGCATTAATATCCTTTTTGATGTTATTCCATCTATCAAAATCTTCATTATTTTGTTCCTTATTTTCTTTCATAAATTCTTTTACTTTACAAATTTTATAACTTTCTACTTTATAACTTCTTTTGTATAACGCGTATTTTTTCATTTTATTATTGCGAATCCGGAGTCCATACACCACCATCAGAAGAACACTCATTCGGTGTAGTATTTGAACTTGTTATTGACCCCGTGGTGGCATCAGTAATATCACAAGTCCCCATTGGGGGTGTTAGACTCCATATTCCATTAACATTACTACAATCATTTTGAGTTGTTTCGGCAATACCATTACCAGTAGTAATACACCATCCCAAGGGTGGTGTCGTTGTAGTCCAAATTCCCTCTATTACATTGCAATCAACTTGTGTTGTTTCGCTAGTGCCACCATTGGCTAAGGTACAAATCCCAATTAGCGGCGGCGGTATTGTTCCCGTTGAAAGAGTCCATACCCCACCCAGCGCAACACAATCAGCTTCTGTTTCTAGATCAGGCATGAGTATGCCGTTGGCGCCACCCGTAACACAAGTTCCCGGTTTTCCAGTTAGGGGTGGTGGTTCATTGAAATTTCTCACTTCAGGGTCAGTCAAACCCCCATAACCAGTCAAATTTCCTGTAGTTTTTTCTGTAACTAAGCCAAAGAATTTATTTAAAAGAGAATCCAAAATGGCAGAGATACTACCACCTACTGCCGCCGCTAATGTAGTTTTATCAATACTTGAACCCAGTGCTTTGCTTATTTGATTTCCCACCACTGAACCGGGAGTAGTAGAAACCAAACCACCCGGGCAATCGTTTGTTTTTGCCCATTCTGTTTTTGCATTAGAGTAATCAAGATTATACTTTTTTATATAATCTAGAACATTTTGATCTGAACCCGGGTCTGGTTGTGGTGGATCGTAAGGATGCGCGTCATCATATTCTTTTTCATCAAAACTTGGCTGTAGAAATTCATTTATATCATTATTATATGCAGAATTCGTTGGACAAATCTGCGGAGACAAAAAACCCATTCCCTGATCTAGGACGGTTTGTACTTTTTGCGCGGCATTTTGAGTCGTGCCCTGAAGTCTTCTGGCGAGTTCTTCAGTCGCCATCATTTGGAATCCTATATAATTATTTTGCGGATATTGCGTGTTGATTAAAAATCCATTCCACCCCCCTATATTAAAGTCGTTTCTATAATTATTTAGCAAAACGGGGTCATTTATAACTTTACTCAAAGTATATTGCGCATTGTCTTCAAGTTTTCTTTTATAGCTATCTATTGTATTTAACGCAATTCCTTTGCCAAAAGGCAGATGAAGCGGGTCATAACCAATTTGATTCACAAAATTTTGCACTTCATATTTCGCTATATCTTTAAAAAAAGACTCTGGATTTTCCAAGAAAAGCGGCGAGCCATGGAAACCGGTATTGATCCAATTCACAGTAGCTTGAGTCATTTGCGCCAATAATCTCTTTGCGAAAGTTCTGGCAACTTCTTTTAAAACCTCCCATGCAATCTCCTTAACATGAAGACCAAGATTTGATAATTCTGTTGAGAGAGTTGCTGTTTGGGTTCCGCCATTAAATACAGATACAATTGTATGCCAAGGGTCATGAAAAACAATAGCTTTTGCTTGCTTAGGTCTAGAAAATAAAATAGCAGGCATTATTATAGAAATAATTATTAAACAAGAGATAAATTTTTGTATCGTTTTATTATTTTTAAAAGCCATTTTCTTACTTATATTATATAATTTCCTGTTTAATTGTTCAATTTTTGATTGATTACAGCGGTAAGTTTTTGAGTCGCTGATTCTAGCGCAATAGTATTTGTTTGATATTGACTTATGGCGCCGAGCGCCACGATAATATCACTATCGTAAAGTTTTATGTCGTTTAAGTTTTTTATTAATCTTTCAAGTGCGTTGACAACATCTAAATGCAGAGTGGCAAGAGATTGAGGTGTTTCCATTTTCACCATTCCATTTATAAAATCAGTTGTTTGTTTTATTATTGGGTCAAGTTCAGATAATGCTTCAATGTTTTCATTATTCTCATCGCCTACGAATTTTTGCAATACATCTATTACTGTATATTTTACAGTGATTTTTGATAAAATACCGTCTAAGGTATTACTGTATTTTTGAATAGTTACAACTGTATCATCCGCAATCACTTTAATATCAGAAATCAAAAATATTTTTTTGGAAGGGGTATTTTTTATTTGTTCAGCCAGAGAATCGCTTATTTTATCCACCGTAACTTGGTCCATTGCTCCACTTTGGTTAAATGTTGCTACGGTTGCAAAAAGTTCTCTGGAAAATTTGTCAGTTTCTGTCAGATTTTCATCTTGAAGTGCGAGCAAGGATTCCCCTTGCTCACCTTGTCCTGTTTCAGATTTTAGTTTTTCTATTTCAATATTATCTAGCACCCCATCGCCATTTGTGTCTTTCTTCGTGGGATCAGTCCCCCACAGTCCTTCTTCCCAATCCAACATTCCGTCTCCATCAGTATCCTTATTTACCAACTTACTTATTACTTCGTTGCTGTAAATTAAGCCCGCTTGGTTAATTTGTTGACTTATATATTTTTCTTCGTTTTTAAAGATTGTTTTTGTTTTTAAGAAAAAAAGCACGACAACAAAAACCACCGCAAAAACGATTAGAAATATCCTTTTGTGTTTTAACCAATTTTCTTTAATTATGGTTTTAATTATAACATATTCAACCCCCTAAATCCCCCTTATCAGGGGGATTTTAAATTATTCCTCCCCTTATCAGGAAAGGCCAGGGGGGTTTATTGCTTAGCGAGTAATATCCAGTCCGAAAGGGCTAAATCCTCTGCTCTTTTGTTTCCCATTCCTTGAACGGAAGCAAGGCTTCCGTTTTTTAATAAAATTTTTAGATTTCCAGAGAGCTTTTTTCTTTTATGCGCAAAGCCTGTTTTCACTATTTCCCAAAATTTTCCTTCAAAAACTTGTCGACCTGCCACGTTGACAAGTTTCTTGTTTTCAAAGAGCCTACGAGAAATATTTTTTATAGCGATGATTGCCGAATCCACCTTTGGTTTAGGTAAAAAATATCGCGCTGGCACCTTCATAATCATTTTCGGTTCCCCGTATGCTTTTACTGATATGGAAAGAAGACTCTCTTTATCTCGTCCAATAATTCTCTTTGCCACTTCGTTTTGCACCATAAGTACCATACTCTCGGGTTGGTTTTTTACTGTCAAAAATTTTTTCAAAATTGCGCCAGTAATGTTGTAGGGAATGTTGGCAATGATTTTATAGGTTCTAGTTTCTAGATTATAGTTGCTAGTATTAAAATTCAAAATATCTTCGCATACTAATATGAGAGTATTGTTATTTATTTCTTTTTTAAATTTAGTTTTTAAAAATTCATAAAGCCCCCCATCTTTCTCAACAGCAATCACAAGTCCAGCATACTCTAATAATTTTTCGGTCAATACTCCTTTACCTGGACCTATTTCTAGAATTACATCATCTTTTTTCACTTCCCCCGCTTCAATAATTTTTCGAAGCGCTATCTTTGATTTTAAAAAATTCTGCCCCAATGATTTTTTTGCTCTCATGTTGTTTTTATATATAAATTGTTTTAATCCTGGCATTTTTACCTTCTTTTTCCAATAAATCAGTCGGAATATCAGAAATAAATTTTGAAGGAGTGTTTATTTGGCGCGCTCCGAAAATGGTGCGAAAATTTGCAAAGGATAAAAATAATTTTTCTTTGGCGCGAGTGAGCGCGACATAAAAAAGCCTTCGCTCTTCTTCGGCATCTTCCTCGTTTTTCATTTCCCCGTCTCTTTTGTTTGGCCCGCCCGAATCGCTACGCGAAGCGTTGCGGGCGGGGAAAAGTCCGTCTTCTAATCCCGCAATAAAAACATACTTAAATTCAAGTCCTTTTGAGGCGTGCACGGTCATTAATTTTACCGTATTTGTTATTTCTTTTTTCCCCCCTCTTTCAATCAATGAATCCTGATCAGAGGCCAGTGAAGCATCCTCCAAAAGCTTTTCGATACCGACCCCATTTTCTAAATTATCATATTTAAGCGCCAGAGTGACAAGCTCTTTTATGTTTTCCAACCTTTCCACATCTTCTTCAGTGCCAGATGAGAGTTCGTTTTCAATGCCCGATTTTTTAACTACAAATTTTATCACCCGACTGGCTTTTTCATTTTGTATTTTTTCTTTTATTTCTTCTAATATGTTATAAAAGTTATTGATTTTTATTTGTACTTTTATTGGCAAGCTTTCTCTTTCGCCGGCGAAAATTTTTACTAGGGTAACTTTTCCGATACCTCGTGCGGGAAAATTTATAATTCTTTTTATATCAGAGAGACTATCTCTATTTAACGCTGCGCGGAGATATGCCAGAGTATCTTTTATCTCTTTTCTTTCAAAAAATTTAACACCCAAAACTTGATATGGGATGTTATATCTTAACATCGCTTCTTCTAATGCTCGGGATTGGAAATTTGCGCGGTATAGAACTGCAACTTCGCTTAAAACGGAGTCGGATGTGCTTTTTCGAATGGTCTGGCCGGGAGAGGGACCCGGAGAACCGAGGACCTGAGAAAAAGCATCTCCGACGAAGTTGTCCTGAATTTCCAGGATTTTTGTCGCAACAAAGTCCGCTTCGTCATTTTCATCCAATGCCCCATATAATCCGATTTTCTCACCATTTTTATTTTTTGTAAATAAATTTTTATCTGGCCTGTATTTATTTTTTTTTATGACTTCATTCGCCGCCTCCAGAATATTCTTAGTGGATCTGTAATTTTGTTCCAATAGAATTATTTTTGCATCGACATAATCTTTTTCAAAGTTTAAAAGATTTTTTAAATTCGCTCCGCGCCAAGAATAGATATTTTGATCAGCGTCCCCTACCACGCAAATATTTTTATTATTTTCCGAAAGTATTTTTGACATTAAATATTGCACTTCATTGGTGTCTTGATACTCGTCAATGTGTATATATTCCCATTTTTCTTGATAAATTTTTCTAATTTTTTCATTTTCCTTCAGCAATTTTACGGATTTTAAAAGAAGGTCGTCAAAATCCAGTGAATTTTCCTGTGTTTTTTTCTTTTCATATAAATTCCAAACCCGGGTCACTATTTTACCCAGAGAATCTGTTTTTTTCTCTCCATAATCAGCTAAATGCACAAATTTTCCTTTTTCTCGCGATATTATATTTTTTATTTTCTTAGGATCATATTGTTTCGGATCTATTCCCAATTCTTTTTCCGCTTCTTTTATTAGTGAAGTGGAATCAGATTCATCTAAAATAGTGAAATATTTTGTCAGCCCTAAAATTCTCGCATTTTCCTTTATTATATAAACTCCCAAAGAATGAAAAGTTGACACAAATGGAATTCCATCTTGCCCTTTGGCGTTTTTTTCAATTTCCGCAATAATTCGTTCCCGCATTTCTTTGGCGGCTTTGTTGGTAAAGGTCACTGCTAAAATTTTATCCGGAGAAACTCCTTCTTTTATTAAATTCACTATTCTGTGCGTTATTGTTTTGGTTTTTCCAGCTCCGGCGCCAGCTACGATAAGAAGCGGACCTTTCATATGAATCGTCGCTTCCCTTTGTTCTTTATTTAGCCCTGTCAAATGTTGCACTTGTCCAATATAGCACGATTGATTGGATATAATCACCCGCTAAGTTTTTAGAATTTTAATTGATCGAGTAATCCTTTCTCAGCTCCTTTTTGTAGAGCTCGCACTACGTATTCATTAACGGTTTCACCCCGACCAAATAATCCCCAGACCCAGCCCTTTTTTGGCTTAAGCCCAGTTATTTCTCTAAGTTTATGGAGATAAGCAACCGCGGGATTTATCGTACTCTTTTCATCTATTTTAACATTCAAAAGATCTTTGGCTTTTAGATTACTTATAGAATTCCAGTGGGTCACCGTGTCTTCGGGAAATATGTGGACTATATTTGTTTGATAAATTTCGTATACCTTATCTTGATAAACTGGTTTCACGGGCGCTTGTTCTAAAGGTGTGCGGTTTTTTATTTCCGTATCCATTGTTGTCTCTATTCTTGCTTTTAATTCTTCGGGAGTGGGGGGTTCTGGTGGTAAATCTAGATGCTCTCTTATATTTGATCTTATTGGTTCAATTGGTTCAAACTTGTCTTGAACTTGAACCGTAATATCAGCAGGATGTTTAAGCACTGACTCTATTCTTTTGTCTCCATGGTGTGTATATTCATATTTTTCGGTTTCTTTTTCAAAAGAATCTCCTTCATGGCGTGTTTCAATTATTTTTCCATCTATTGTTTTTTCATCAACAACAATCTGTCCATTTTCTGTATGAATTTGATAAGCGATCTTATCTCCATCCATTACTCTAATCTCTTGTCCCGTCATTCTGTCCACATATCCTTTATCAAGTGCCACCCTATGCGCTGCCCCTCCAGAAAATTCATGCAGAGCTTTTGCATCATTTATATCTCCTTTATAACCAAGCCTGGTGGCTAAATTTCCATCGTGCTCTATTTGTCTTCTGAAAGCGTGCTCTATCCCTTCGCCTTTTCCAATAGTTGCATCGTCATTCACTGTTTCTGTTGTTTCGGCAACTGCTGGAGCAGGCGTTTCTACGGCTGGTTCTAGCGCAGGTGTTTCTGGTGGTGTTGGTGGTTCAGTTATAATTTCTGGCGGGACAATCGGCGCAGGTGGGGTAACTTCTGGCGAAGTAGGAGTTGTGGTTACAACTTCAGATGTAGCAACTTGAGCGCCAGAAGGTTCCGGTGTAGAAGCTGATATAAGTTCAGGCGCATCAGATCCAGAAAGAACATGTGATAATGCTTCATAAAGTTTTTCTACAGATAGTACCAATGTTTCTACCGTTACCGCTCCTACAATAGTTTTTCCTATAGTTTGTCCATAACGACCAATCATTGCCAGTTCATCAACTATGCCGTATTGTGTTAAGATGCGGTCATAGTCTTTTAAAGTTTTCTCGTATTTTTTTGTAATTTTTTTTATTTTTTCTCTTTTTTCTGATTCAGAAAGTTTTTGATTTACTTGAATGTCATATATTTTATTATCAATACTCACTACACCATTTAACATATCAAATCTTAAAACTTTTTGTAAAAAACCATTTGCAATGCTTGGTTCTCTGAGTTTTTTCGCAAGATTTTGAGATATATTCGTCAAATATGCATTTTTTAATGCTTCAGCAGAAACATTACTGTCTTCAGCTTCTTTTTTGGCATTTTCATATATATTCCAAGCCTCTTTCGTAGCCAGATCAGCATCTTGAATTCTAGTTCTCTCAATAACTTCTTCATTTTTTAGGCGCGCTTCTTTTCCTGCTTCAGCTACGCGGGTGAAAGCCATACCTCCCATCATCACATAACGTAAAGGTGAAGCTAGTGAAAATCCAGTTGCATCACTTATTATTCTTCCGTATCTAACGACATTTCCAAGAAGAAGACTCACATTTGAAAGTTTGTATTTTTCTTTCCCGCTTATTACACCCTCAGCTTTTTTCTGAGCAGTTGCAGAATCACGCACAAACGAATCTTTTAATTCTTTACAAAAACGAAAAATTGTCCCACCTTCTTTTACTTTTTTAGATTTTACTATTTTATCAAATACACTTGCGAAATAATCATTTTTCTTTTTTTCAACCCTAAAACCGATAGTACTCAATCCCCGGCCGAGTTTTTCTTTGTCTTTAGGTAAAAGATTTTCTATTTCTTTTGCTACTTCTGTTTCTTCCGGAGTTTTTGGAGTCGTTTCTTTTTCGATTTTACTTTTTTCTTCTGGGGTAGATGCAGGAGCATCAGTCGGTATTTCTTTTCCTTTTGAATCCAAACGACCAATTAAATTTCCATCTAAATCATAAGTTTCCCTCGTTCCATCAGAAAATATCTTCCTCCATAATTTTTTATTAATATAAATTTCCTTTGTATCATCAGGGGTTATGCGAGTTTCTATTTTTTCAGTTGTGTTTTGTGGAGTTGGTTTTTTTCCTTTTTCCTTTTTCCTTTTTCCTACTTTATTTTTTCCAATCAGGTTTATTTTCATTGAAGGTCCTCCGTAATGTCCGCTAGAAACTGGTTCACTTGCTTCTTCCCCGTATGTGCGGGAAATAAAAGGTAAATCTTCTTTATTTTCTGGCAAAGTTTCTGTTACTTTTTTTGTAAGTTTTTCAGCCTTCTCTTTTGCCACACGTCGTTGTACTTCTTTAAAAATTATTTCAACTTCTCTTGAAGGTTCACTTTCTTCTGGTGATTTTGGTTCTTCCATTTTTATATTATACATTTTTTATCTTTCAACTCATAATTTTTATCAAAATACAATCTAAATGGTTATCCACACGATGATTGACTTTTTGCCTGTTTTTGGCTATCCTTTGAATACAGTCCTGAAAAGAGGTATGGTATGAGCTGACTGAGTGATAGAAATGACAGTAACCATCGTGAGAACCCTTGTTTGCAGTACAATTTCGGTCGTTCTGTAATTCTGTCCTTATTTTTAAAGGATCGGAAAGGAATTCTTGCGATAATTAGTTTGTTTTATAAAACCCCTATTTAAAATATTTAGCTCTATTCTGGCCTTTTCCCTGTTGCTTGGGGCGGTTTTTGCGCCATTTTCAGCTTACGCTTTCTTTTTCTCTTCAATACTGGGTAATGAAGTTTCTGCGCAAACAGATTCTATTAATTCCACGGAAGCCAATAATTCACAGACCATGACTCTTCTTCAGGCAAATGTTCTGCCTATTCCGAATGACAAAACAAAAGACAATGGAATTAACGCAAACGCCAATGTGAATATTGTCTCTGACAATGCCTTGCTTCCAGCGACAAGTCCGCTTGACGCGCTAGGCGGAATTGGGGGCGCAGATTTCTCCTATGGTGAAATAAACGTTTATGTAGTTAGAAATGAAGACACTTTTTCTCAAATAGCAGATATGTTTGCCGTGTCCGTAGATACTATTTTATCTGCCAATGAAATGAGTAAAAGCGATAAGTTAAAAGAGGGTGATGTGTTGCTAATACTGCCTTTTTCCGGTATAGAACATACTGTTATCAAGGGTCAAACACTTCAAGGCATAGCCAATCTTTACAAAGTTGATATGGATGAAATACTTCTTGCCAACGATATTGATGTGGATGCAAAACTTGTTATTGGTGAAAAACTAATGATCCCGGGCGCAGATTTATTAAATGAAACGAAGCCAAAAAGCGGGAGCGGATCTATTGCAAGAGGAGGTGGTTCATATGCTTCAATGCCAAGTATTGTTGGTTATTTCAAAAACCCAGTTCCTAATGGTAGAAAAACCAGAGGAATAACTTCCAGTCATAAAGGCGTTGACATCGCGGCTCCGACCAGCACACCTATTTATGCTTCCGCTTCCGGAAAAGTTTTAACCGCCAGAATGGGTTGGAATGGCGCTTTTGGCAATATGATAATTTTACAACACCCAAATGGCACAAGAACTTTATACGCGCATATGTCTAAGTTAAACATTGCTACGGGCGCAGAAGTTGCTCAAGGAAAAATTATCGGTTTTGTGGGTTCCACTGGTCGCTCAACTGGACCGCATTTACACTTTGAAGTTTTAGGAGCAAAGAATCCTTTCTAATTTTATTTCTAAAATTCTTTAGAAATTTATTTAACCAAGGTCAAAGCGACCATAACCAGAACCCCGGTTATGACCGATATTATTTGCAATATTGAGTATTTTAATTTTTTTGTTTTTTGAAGTTCAGGAATTAAATCAGCAACTGCAACATAAATAAAACCGCCGGCCGCAATTGGCAAAATCCATGCGGTAAAAGATTGTTCTTTGTCTAATATAAAGACCGCTAAAACTCCAGCAATAGACAAAAGGGCTGAGAGAAAATTAAGCCATAATGCGCGCATTTTAGTGTAGCCAGCGTGTAGAAGCACGGCAAAGTCGCCAATTTCTTGCGGAATTTCGTGTAATATTACAGCCAAAGTTGTGGCCAATCCCACGGGAACACTTATCAAAAAACTTGCTCCAATAATCATTCCATCTATAAAATTATGGACGCCGTCTGAAAACAAAATCAGCTTGCCGACAGGATGAATATGAAATTTTTTTTTGTCTTCATCTTCACCATGATGATGCCAATGAAAAAATTTTTCTATAATAAAGAAAATAAGAATTCCCGAAATTATTAGAATGCTTGCTAAAATGGTGTTTTGAGATTCTTTCAAGGCTTCTGGTATTAGGTGTATAAAAGCATTCCCCAATAGCGCGCCGACAGCAAGACTTATAAATATAAAAATATATTTACGTAATTTTTCTTCTTGCAGAGATAGCATAAAAATTCCCACAAAAGAAACAAAGCTCACTGTTAGAACGCTTATAAAAGCATAAATGTATGTCATTATCATGTGCGGGATAGGCGAATCGAACGCCTGCCCAGAGTTTGGAAAACTCTTATTCTGCCACTAAACTAATCCCGCATGTTTAATGTATTATACACATAATTTTTAATTTATTCCACGATAACTTTCCCAAAGTGGCTGGCCTTTAGATGATTGTGATAACCCCAACCACCTACTTTATTGAAAACAAAACTCCATGAATCACCTGGTGCTATACCCTTACAGGCGTCAAAAGCTGTTCCAAGAACATCAGGACAATGGGCGGTAAGAGCAGTACTGCTGTAAACCACATGGCTCGGATGCATACCTGAAGCCGTCCACATATTTGATGAGCTATTATTTTTCCAAGTGACAGTGTCCCCCACTTTCACATTTAATGTGGCTGTAGAATAACCCGTATCACTGTAAATGATAACGGCATTTTGATCAACTGTAATGGGTTTATCTGGTGTGGTCGATTTATCTGATGTAATTGGCGCCTCCGTGGTCGGTGCTTCCACTTTTGTTTTTAACAAAAAATAACTCCCCAAAACAACAATAATTAAAATTAAAATGGTGATAAATATTTTGTTCATATTTTTTTAAACTAAAATAATAAAATTAATAATAAAATAAAAAAACTTATCGTGATTTAATTCTGTCAATAAAATTTTCTGGCAGAGAATCTGTCATGAGAGCTATGGTTGCCGCCAGAATTCCAATGTCTCTTACCGTTATATCAGTTATACCGCTTACTGCCAAGACGATAACTAAATGAAACGTTGCTACCAAAGCTCCCAACCAAACTAAATAATCAAATAATAATAGCACACCGATTCCAAGGTCTAGGATTGCTGTTCCCTTCATGGCTTCTTCAATAGGCACAGGCAGTAATTTGGCGGCCCAGGGTTGCAAATATCCCGCCCAAGCTTCAGGTTGTTTAAAAATTAAAATACCAATCCACAAAAAAGTTATAGCTAATCCGACCCTTAAAATGTGAAATGAAGTTTTACTCATATTTAAATACTCTTACTTAATAGTATTATAATTTCCATAAGCCAAATTGTAAATGCCGACATCAAACACCAAAAACACCAAACACGAAGAATGCGCCATTGGAGATAAGTAAAAAAAAGAGACACAATCGAGGCGATGCCTACCAGTATTTTAATTACGATAACCCAAAAAGACATTGGTGGAACCTCAATTACTAAAAAGGCAGCGATGAGTGAAATTATTACATAAGACGATAATCCTAAAATATCATTAGGGATAAAGAAAATTTTACTGTATTTGCTTGTTAGAACCACTTCGCATCCGTCTCCAATCGGACAGACTGGTATATCTCTCGTAATTCTTTTACGAACAAGATAAACAGTTTCACTAATCCCTATGGATGCAAGTGTAAAAAGTAAAGCAAGTGAAGTCATTTCGGGCCGCTGGGAATTGAACCCAGTCTAAATGCTCCCAAAGCACTTGTACTACCGGTATACTACGGCCCGCCTTCGCTAAAGCTTCGGCGGGCAAGCCCGCTTTAACCCTTTAGCTAATTGACTATATCATAAGATTATGTCGCTCACCACTTTGACTCGGGCCTTTTTGTCCTCTAGGGACAGGAATACCACCAGCAAATCCACTTGCCACTCTTTTTCGTCCGGCACTTTATTGGACAAAAGATAGGTCTGGATGGTTCGCGCCAGTCGCTTCAATTTCCAGGGGTGCATATTGTCTTCTGGTCTATAATTATCTATTTCACGCTTGTCCGCCAAAGCTCTCGCCTTGCCGAAGCCTTCGGCGTAGCACAGGTTAGCGTCGGCGGACGAAACACTTTTCACCTCAACAAAAAAGAGTTTTTCATTCTTTTCAGCGATTATGTCTATTTCCCCCCATTTCTTTGTATAATTTCTCTCCTTTATTAAAAATCCTTGTTTCACAAGAAACTTTACGGCAATATTTTCGCCTATTTCGCCGGTCTTTTGGGTCTCAGAAGTGAATATTTTTGGCATTTTATGTGTGTTTCACGATTAACAAGTTTCACGTGAAACAAAATAGCTAAATTCTATGTCTTTTATCAATCTATCCTTATTTTTCAACATATTTTTATAAAAAATGTGCCTTAAAGACAGATTTTCGGATGTCCTTTATGAACAATACCCACAGAGTTATCCACAGTTTTCAACAAAATCAAGATATTTTAAGGGGAAAACTAAAGGACACTATTTTTTGTTTACCCTGAGCTTGTCGAAGGGTGCTCCCATGAGGATTCGAACCTCAATTACAAGATCCGGAATCTTGCGTCCTATCCATTGGACGATGAGAGCATGTTGTGTGCGGCCAGGGAGAATCGAACTCCCGTCTCATCCTTGGCAAGGACGTGTTCTACCACTAAACCATGACCGCAGTTTTGTATAAACTCTGAAATTATAATATGATTTGCCCGTTATTGCAATTTTGTATTTTAGCTTTGTAAACTAAGGACATTTTGCTGATTTAAAAATTTATTGTATAATTAAAAAACAGCACCCGTAGTGAAATGGATATCACGCGACGCTTCGGACGTCGTATTGTGGGTTCGAATCCTGCCGGGTGCGCATAAAAACTAATGGACAATTTTAAAAACTTAATAGCTAAAATACCCCCAGAGGTTTCACATGTAACTGACACTTTAGAAAAAGCGGGCTTTGAGGCCTATTTGGTAGGTGGTTGCGTGCGGGACCTAGTAATGTCGCAGATGCTGAGCGGAATCGAAACAGAACAGAAACCCAAAGATTGGGATGTTA
>Ga0209541_10000905_pt1 | contig 58988 bp, 58 predicted proteins | sample RifCSPlowO2_01_FD_184027 | JGI IMG/M metagenome (GOLD analysis project Ga0209541, IMG submission 184027) | Groundwater microbial communities from Rifle, Colorado - Rifle CSP2_plank lowO2_0.1 (SPAdes) (version 2) | ecosystem: Environmental > Aquatic > Deep subsurface > Groundwater | place... | reverse complement strand
CACCTCATCCAGCTGAAACCCAGCCAGATGTGCTTTAATAGAGAACTCCGGTGAAATCGCGAAATCATCTGATTCGAGTGTGACTGCGTTGAAAACCTCCCTGCGGAATGCGCGGAATGCATTGGTAATGTCGTGCACTTTCATCCCAAACAATGCACGCGCAATGGAACTATATCCCCAACTCATAAGTGACTTAAAGGCGCTCAGGTCGCCGCTTGATCCGCCTTTCATGTACCTAGAGCCAAAGACCATATCAGATCCTCCCAAGATCTTTTGCACCATTCTTGGTATAGTAGATAGATCGTCTGAGTTGTCTGCCATGATCCAGACGACGTATGCTCCACGCGCCTTGACGGTCCCTTCCTTCAGTGCGGCACCCATTCCATTGTTCCCCTGCTTGCGATGTAGGACACGCACATAGGGATACCGTTTCGCGTAGCGTTCTGCGATTTCTTTTGTTTCATCCCTGCTGTTATCGTTGACGATGATTAACTCAAAATCACCGAAATCCTTGCTTTGTGATTGAATAGTGGTCAGAAGGCGCGGGAGATTTGCCCCCTCGTTATATGCTGGAACAATCAAGGAAAGAAAACATCTCATGCGCGCATAGCCACTTTCTTTTTTTTGTACTTCCATATAGTATGGAATCTCCCCATGGGAAACCTATATAAAGATTTCTTTCCCCCATTCTGTTGATGAAAATACTCGTGACGGGAGGCATAGGTCTCATCGGAAGCGCATGCTGCGAACTATTCTTGAGAGAAGGCCATGAGGTTATCAGCCTTGACAACAACACTAGGCAGACGCTGTTCGGCTCTGATGCCAGCAACAGGGTGAATGTGGAGGAAAGCCACCTCCGTCACGAACGGCTTGAACTTATTGATGCGGACATCCGCGACAGAGACGCGCTCGCGCCAATCATCAAGAAAGTAGATGCTGTCGTGCACCTTGCGGCGCAGCCATCCCACCCCAAAAGCCTTGAGATCCCTATGGAAGATTTTCAGATCAATGCCTTTGGCACGTTGCAACTCCTTGAACTCGTCAGGATACACAATCATGATATTCCCTTCGCATTCATGTCAACGAATAAGGTGTATGGAGATTACCCCAATTTTTTCAACTACAAGATTGTCGGCAGACGCTACGAGAACGTTGCCGTGGACAGTTTCAATGAGGAGTTGCCGGTTGACAGGTGTGGTCACACGCCGTTTGGCGTCTCAAAGCTTGCTGCCGACATCTATGCGCAGGAATACGCAATCAACTACGGCATGACGACTGCCACCTTCCGTGGCGGCTGTCTTACCGGGAAAAACTCACGCGCGGTCGAGCTTCACGGCTTTTTACCTTACCTCGTCAAATGCGCTCTCACCGGGAAAAAATACTTTATCTACGGAGGAGGGTACAGGGTACGCGACCAGATTCACAGCTCTGATGTTGCCTCATGCCTCTATGCGTTCATAAGAAAACCAAAAAAAACGAGTACTGGGCACTATGGCAAGCCCTACAACCTTGGCGGAGGGAGGCAGAACTCCGTCTCCATCTTTGAGGCTATTGATGCCATCGAGAACAAAACTGGACTGAAGCTTAAGTATGAAGAGGCTCAGGAAAGGGAATCGGACCATCTCTGGTGGATAAGCGACATGTCCAAGTTCAAGGCGGATTATCCTTCGTGGAAACTGACGAAAGACCTGGACTTCATCTTCAATGAAATCATTAACTATACTATCCAAAAAGAGAGCCTCTCCCTTACACTGATGGAAGAGAATTATTTCCAATGCAGGCGCTGATGAATTCTTCACCCCCACCCACTTATTCCTGCTGTCTGATCAGTAGCAGCGTGGGCCAATTCCTGATGAAGCAAACAAGCGCAACAATAGGTGTAGTGGTGTGGTTAGGGGAGTACCTATCCAGAAAGAAATCTCTGCTGAATCATCTATAGCCTGGGAGCAGAGGCCCCACGTGGTACGGAAACACCGAGCAGGCATTTTGGAAGTATGCCCAAAGATACTAATCCAGCTTGGCAATCCCTGGCGGAAATGATGAAAAAGGCAAATTGTTTGAAAGAGGAGATAATATTCAGGAAAAAACAAGGGCCGGCAAGAAGCAAAACTTATTAAATGAATTACCAGACCATTCTTTCATGCACTGGAGAAGATTTGCTTCCCTTAAGCAAATGACCGACGGAAAGAAGCTCTTGTTTATTCTGCTACTCGCCCTTGCGCTCCGCCTTATCTTCTTCACCGGGGCATCCACATCAGACGATCTCAATTACATCCATTATGCCTATAAGGTGACCAAAGGGACATTTCATGTCGAAATAAATCATTTCAGCTTTCGTCTGGGCATTATCTACCCGACAGCAGTATTGTTTTACTTTTTTGGAGCCAATGAACTCACAAGCAGTCTCCTCGTGCTGCTGTTTTCATTGGCCGGCATTGCCCTCATGTTCCTCATTGGCAAGGAAATCTTCGGCCCACCTGTTGGGATAACCGCTGCTCTTCTGCTGGCCATCTTCCCCCTTGAGGTTGTCTATGCCACAAAATTACTGCCGGAAATCCCTGCAGCATTCTTCATGGCCTTAACAGTCTTCTTCTTCCTTCTTGGAGAGAAAACGGGAAGATGGAGATGGTATGCCTTTTCAGGGTTGTCTTTCGGTCTTGCGTACCTCATGAAGGAAACTTCCCTGCTTCTGCTGCTCTTTTTCGGCGTCTATGTTCTTTTCACGAGAAGATTCTCCATTAAGTATGCGCTCGTTGGCATAGGCTTGGCCCTCGGAATACTCACCATACTGGTGGTGTCCTTTGCAGATACCGGCGACCTTTTCTTCCAGCGCCATTCCAACGCACAGCAAGAAATTCCATTCCTTAAGGAACATTACCCTAATTATTTTACACCAGAAGGCCGGCTGGTCAGGCTATTCGCATACGTCCCTTATGTTTTAATCACCAGCAAACATTTTGGGATTTTCTTCCCTTTCATCTTTGCCGCTGCCCTCTTCTTCATTCTCAGGAAAAACAAGGAGGCGACAGTCCCCCTGCTCTGGTGCGGATCTTTGCTTGCTTACATGACTTTCGGCACTATAAGCTTTCATGAATTTGTTCCATTCCCGCTTGAAGTGAGGCATTTTATTTTTATTACCTACCCTTCCATCCTCCTTCTTGCTGCGTTTCTGCATGAGAAATATGCTACCAGATGGAGGAACATTGCCATCTTTGTACTGATAATCATATCTCTCATCTTTCTTCCAGGGCTCAGTCATCAGAACAAGGCATCATCCATCAAAGAAGCGTATGGATACCTCTTGCAGGCAGAAAACAGGCCAATCTACACAGATCAGCGCACGGCTGGCATGCTCGACTACCTTTTCGGCTTCGAAAGGAGCGCATCCATCATCCCGTTCCAAAACTATGACCATTTTGCGTCATCGCAGGAGAAGAGGAACGTCTATGTGCTCCCATTGAAGGAGGTAGACAATGCCTATGTGATTGTGAACTGGGGCACCATCAACAGTGTAAAAACAATCTATCCGGACATGAAATTCCCTGATGAAACCAGCAATCCCCCAGCAGGATGGAAAACAGAGAAGGTCATCCCATCACCCCAAGGGGATGTTATCATCTATTCTGTTGAATGAGCCCTCTCACTTTTACCTATTCTCTCGCGGTAATGTTTTTAAAAAGGACAGAAAAAACTGCGCTCGTGTGGGGTTAGATACGATTATTGCTGACATGAAAATTACTCAAAATCCCTCATGCTGATTGTTATAGGCATTCTCAACAATTGTGTATAACCCTCTTTTAGCATTATTTCCTGCTCACTGAATACTGGAGGAAACAAAATGCGGAGAGCAGCGGCTCCAGACCCTCAATGGTCCTTGATATCCACCCTACCTCCCCCGGGAGCAGGACGATTTTTCCTGACGATAGCGGATTCATGCCTCCCACCCTGACGGCTTTTTCCATATCTTCAGCGCTCAGGAACTTATGCGGCCCTTCCGGAATCTTCAGGCTCAGCTTTTCGGCGATGTCCAGCGCCAACTCCATTCCTTTGTTGGGGGTGATCAGGATAAGCGTGCCGTTCTTTTTCAGCACCCTCCTGCATTCTTCGACAACCTGGACGGGATCCGGCACATGCTCCAGGAGGTTTATCGAGTAGACAGTGTCGAACATATTGCTCCTGAACGGCAAATGCCCGGCATCGGCGCACACGACATCATTCCTGTTCTCCCTGAGCAGGCCAAAAGTGATGTCCATTCCCACGGATTTTTTGCCGAGATTGTCCTGCACATAGCCGGTGCCGCATCCCACGTCGAGGATTTTTCCCTTTGCATGCTTTTTGATGAGGGCAATGAACCTCTTCTGGCAATAGACATTCATACGGTCATTGTAGGATGAGGAGAGCTTCCCCCAATGCTGTTCAACTGGTGATTCCATGGGGAGCCTGTTTTGCAATATCCCATATAAACTTTCCCAAACAAGATGGCCGCGGCAGATAAAAAGTTTATAAACCATATCAGCTCGCAGCATCTGATGAAGAAGCACTGGCTGAACCTGCTCATCATAGCGGCATTCGTCGCTACGCTGTCCCTGCCGTTCTCCAACAAGGCGTACCACATGGACGATCCGGCATTCCTTGCCATCGCCGACCAGATAGCCAAAGACCCCCTGAGGCCGTATTCATTCTCCCTGGAATGGGGGCAGTCCGCCAAGTCAGCGGCACAGCTCCTGGACACCCCCCTTGTTCCCTACTACATCGCCTTCGTCACGTGGCTCTTCGGCAGGTCAGAGATGATACTGCATCTTGCCTTCCTCATCTTTCCGCTCATGGCCGGCGCGTCATTCTATTTCATCGCGGGGCGGTTCGTGCCATATCCCCTCGTCGCTGCGCTGCTCCTCATCTCGTCTCCGGTGTTCCTTCCGAATTCGCACAATCTCATGCTGGACATCCCCTCGCTTTCGTTCTTCCTCCTCTCCATGGCATTGTTTGTGAACGGCGTTGACAGGAAAAGCCATGCCCTTCTTTCTCTGGGGAGCATCGCTGCAGGGCTGGCATTCCTCGCGAAGCCGCAGTCGCTTGTCATCATCCCCTTGCTGGCGTTTTATTGCATTGTGCGGAAGAAGCGCACGTACGTGATTTATCAGCTGATTCCTGTCTTCTTCGTCATCCTGTTCTCCATCCATAACTATTTCTTTGAGGGTTCTGTCATCGCGGCTGATTATATCTCATTCTTGTCCGGTGCCAAGCAATCAAGCGTCATGCTGTTCGCGGCGTATGCCCTCTCAAACCTCAGCTCTATCGGGGGAGCGGTGCTCTTCCCGCTTTTCCTTTTTTATCCCTTCGTGCTGAAAAAGAGGAACCTCCCCTTGTTAGGCGCCTCGGCGGCGATAGGGCTGCTCATCTCTTTTTTAACCTACCAGTTCTCAGCGATATCTGCCTCCGGGCAATATACGCTCCCCCAAATATCGCTGCTCCTCGTTTTTGTCTCCGGAGCACTCTTCTTCCTCTTTGTCCTGCTGTCCGATCATTATGGCAACATACGGCTCTTTTTGAGGAGCGCCTTCAGAGCAGGAAAACGGAAATATAATCCCCCTGCTCTTTTTCTTTCTGCATGGTTTTTCGGGACATTGGCCGTAAACTCGGGAATCTCAGGTGGGGCTGTGCGGCACCTTGCCTACTTTCTCCCCGCGATGATATTGTGTTATCTCGCATTGCTCAAATCTTATGCCCCACTGTTGAGGATTCAGATGCAAACATTTTTGGCCATTGGCGTTGCTTCTACATTGTCGCTTGGCTTCCTGATTTCCGTTGCCGATTACCAATATGCAGGGGTATATAGGGATTTTTCAGAGCATGCCGGAAATCAGTTCAAGACAGCCACCAATACGGTGCATTTCCTCGGAAGCGCCGGCTTCCAGCATTATATGGCTGAGCATGGCTACCATATGCTGCTGAACGGGGACAATTCGCCCAAACAAGGGGATATCATCATCAGGGCACGATTGGTTTTCCCGAGAAAGATGGCGCCAGAATTGGCCGCGAGAGTGGCATACGTAGATACCATCCGCTATTCCAGCAGGCTGCCTGTCAGGATCCAAAACACGGAAGCCCACGCAGGGTACTATACGCTCGGCGCAGGACTGCTTCCGTACTATTTCTCAGTTTCCGACCTTGAAAGCTTTGACGTATATTATGTTGCCAGATAAGCAGATGTGTATGTGCTCCCGTCCCATTCTCCCTCTGTTTTCAGGGCGACACAAAACAATCCCATTAGCAACTTTTAAATACCGTCTTGGCTTCTCCCGCCATATGAAAACGGCTTTTATAACAGGCATCACCGGCCAGGATGGCTCCTATCTCGCCGAATTCCTGCTCAAGAAAGGATATGTTGTCCACGGTCTCATTCGGAGGAGCAGCAGCTTCAACACATCAAGGATAGACCATATTTACCAGGATCCCCACAAGAAGGACACCACAATATTCCTGCATTATGGGGACCTCTCTGACGGCTCAAGCCTGAACCAACTCCTGAAGACCATCAAGCCGGATGAAGTCTACAACCTCGGTGCGCAAAGCCATGTCCGGGTGAGCTTCGACATCCCGGAATACTCGACGGATACCAATGCGCTCGGAACTTTGCGGATCCTGGATTCGATAAGGGAAAGCGGCATCAAGACAAAATTTTACCAGGCATCCTCCTCCGAGATATTCGGGAACTCCAAATCCTCTCAGGACGAGCGCACCCCTTTCTACCCCCGGAGCCCGTATGCCGCATCGAAAGTGTATGCCTATTGGATAACGGTGAACTACAGGGAAGCCTACAGCCTGTTCGCATGCAACGGGATACTGTTCAACCACGAGAGTCCGCGGAGAGGGGAGACATTCGTCACGAGAAAGATAACGAGGGCTGCCACGAGGATAAAGCTCGGCCTCCAGCAGAACCTGTTCCTGGGGAACCTGGACGCGAAGAGGGACTGGGGGTATGCGCCCGAGTACGTCGAGGCGATGTGGATGATGCTGCAGCACTGGGAGCCTGATGACTATGTCGTTGCCACCGGCGAGACGCACACCGTCAGGGAATTCGTCGAAGAGGCATTCAGCTATCTTGGCCTGGACTGGAAAGATCATGTGAAGATAGATAAGCGGTATTTCAGGCCGACAGAGGTTGATGAGCTCAAGGGGGACCCTTCAAAGATACGCCAGAAGCTTGGCTGGAAGCCAAAGATAAAGTTCAAGGAAGTTGTCAGGCTGATGGTGGATGCAGACATGCGGCTCGCCCGGGAAGAGAAAGAGCTCAGGCAGGTGCAGAATGGCAAGCCTGCAGGATAAAGGCATTGTCGTCACCGGGGGTGCCGGCTTTCTTGGGAGATTTGTGGTTGATGCGCTCAGGCAGAGGGGATGCACTGATATCTCTGTCCCGCGATCGAAGGAATTCAACTTTGTAGAGAAGAAGGACTGCAGGAGGGCCGTGGAGGGGAGGGACATAGTCATCCACCTGGCAGCGCGCGTCGGCGGCATCGGGCTTAACCAACGGGAGCCGGGCACACTGTTCTACGACAACCTCATGATGGGGGCGCAGCTGCTCGAAGAGGCAAGAAAGGCCCACGTCAAAAAATTTGTCGCCGTCGGCACCATCTGTTCGTACCCAAAATTCGCCCCTGTCCCCTTCAGGGAAGAGGACCTCTGGAACGGATATCCTGAGGAAACGAATGCGCCGTACGGCATCGCGAAAAAAGCGCTGCTTGTCCAGTCCCAGGCGTACAGGGCGCAGTATGGGTTCAATGCAATATATCTGCTGCCCGTCAATCTCTATGGCTGGGATGACAACTTCAATCCCGCTTCCTCGCATGTCATCCCAGCCATCATAAAGAAGGTACACGATGCCAAGCGCGCCAAGGCACGATTCATAGAGGCATGGGGAACAGGCACCCCCACACGGGAATTTATCTATGTAGGGGATGCGGCAGAAGGGATTGTATTGGCCACTGAGAGATATGACAAGCCGGAGCCGGTCAACATCGGTGCGGGATTTGAGATATCCGTCAAAAATTTGGTCGGGATGATAGCATCCATGATGGGGTTTGAGGGCGAGATCAGGTGGGATAAGTCAAAGCCGGATGGCCAGCCGAGAAGGATGCTGGATACCTCAAGAGCCCAGCAGGAATTTGGATTTAAAGCAAAGACGGACTTTAAAGAGGGCCTGGGAAAAACCATCGCGTGGTATGAGGAAAACCACCAATGAGCGGGCCAAAAATCTCGGTAGTGTTTCCCGTGTACAATGAAGAGGGCATCATAGAAAGGACCATCCGCAGCTATTACGATGAGTTGAAGGGCAGGATAGACTTTGAGATGATTGTGGCGGAGGACGGCAGCACAGACAAGACCAAAAGCATACTCAAGCGCCTGAAGAGGGAATTGCCCATCAGGGCGTACATGAGCGATGCGCGCAAAGGATACCAGAAGGCGGTCATCGACTCCCTGAAGCACCCCAGGCACGGCTGGATATTCCTCGTTGATTCCGACTACCAGTTTGAGCCCCGTGATTTCTGGAAGCTGCTGCCTTACGCAGGCCAGTATGACATTGTGTTAGGGAGAAAGGTCAATCGGAAAGATCCACTGCATAGGATAATCCTCTCCAAGGGATTCAATTTCCTGCTCCGGCTGCTCTTCAACGTGCCCTACCGCGACATGGACACCGGCTACCGGCTGATCAACAGGAAGGCGCTCGACGCTGTGGTTAACGATATCCATTGCCTGAAGTACTTCACTTCAGAACTAGTGATACGGGCGCACTACCAGGGATTCCGGATAAAGGAGGTTCCGGTCATGCACTTCAAGAGGAAGAAAGGGAGCACGAACGTGTTTCCCATTAGGAGGATCCCCTCTGTCGTCATGGAGGAGCTTGTCGGGCTGCTGAAGCTGAGAATGGACCATAAGCTGAAGAAATGACTCATTGCCCGGCTTTGTAGACTGCTGTCCCCGTCCTTTGGCTGGAATAAACCCTTTCTTTCCGAGTCTGCTCAAGCTCTTTCAGTTGGCCTTCGTCCAGAATGGACCTCCTATCGAGAGCAAAGTTCTGGTTTATCCAAACATATTCATAATCCCTTTTCGAGGTATGCGAAAAAGAGACGGCACTCCGCCCAATATGGAACGGCACGCATTGCCCCCCTGCCAGGAACACCGCATCTTGCGGCGTGTTCTCCCTGACCCAGTCGAAATCCTCTTGGTAGAAGCCCCACGCCTGCGTCGCGAGGAAGAATTTTCCGGCGAGGATAAGGACAAACCCAGTACCGATGATGACGAGGACAACCAAGAGCAATCTCTCCTTCCACCACCCTTTCATCCCTCTCTCACCAAGCAGCGCGTCCGCTCCCCTCCCGTAGAAGAAGGCAAGCGCGATCAGCGCAGGCATCAGCATGCGCGACACGAACGGCCCGACATTGGCCACGTAGAGCAGGAAGAGCAAACCGAAGCTTCCCAGGAGCATCCACCATACCATATCCCCTTTCTTCTTTTTCACCCCCCGCATCAAGGGGGCGAGGAAAACAGCGGTCACCGCGATGAATCCGGCGAAGAATGCCCAGAAGAACGGCAGGGAGAAGAATGACAGCACCCGGTAGTTGCCGTCCGGCACCCCGAAGAAGCCGAGGTAGAGCGAGGCCAGCGTCTGCCACGAGAAGATGTTGAGGATGCTGAAGCCGGAATACGCACCCTGCACCGCTCCAGGGAAGATGAAGTTCAGGAACGGCCAGACAGGATTGCCCAGGACAAGGAAATTCCTCAGGAGCCAGGGAAAGGCGACCAATCCCGGGATGATGCACGCCAGCGCCATGTTCTTCCACCTGTCCTTCTTCCTGCTGGAGGTATAGGCGAGGAACAGCAGCACCGGCACCACAAAGGCCCCATTGTATTTGCTCAGGATGGCCAACCCCGCAGCCGCGCCGCTCCACGCGAACCTTCCCCCGAAGGCCAGATAGATGCTGAGCAGCACGAAGAACGTCAAGACAGACTCGCCATAGCCGAGGATGCTGTAATCGATCATGATGGGCAGGAAGGAGAGGAAGAGCATGCCAAAGAACACAGCGCGGTCATTGAGGAACTTCCTCAGGATGAGCCAGCCGACAATCAGTGCCGCGCTCCCGAACAGGGGGGAGACCAGCTTCATGCCGATCTCGCCGAACAGCGCATAGAAGAATGCCGCGATGACATGGAACAGCGGCGGCGCCCAGAAGGGCTCGTCCCTGCCCAGCGTCTCGAAGACGGGCAATTTGTGCTCGACGGAGATGAACTTCGCCACTGAGAGATGCCAGCACGCGTCTCCCGACACGGTGTAGAGGAAAGCCAGGCCAAGCCTTACCGCTATGGCGATGACAAGGAGGGTGATAGTAAGTTTCCCATAATTGATTTTTTTCATATGCACAATCATTTTCACAGTGGTGCTTATCCTGCCTTTTCTGTTCATCTCTTCTTGGAAAGCATGTTCACCAGCGCACTGGCAAACCCGTCGATGTCCTTGTTCCTCACCAGAGCCCCTTTTTTGACGATCTCCGGGTGCGAGCCGATATCAAAAGCAACGGCGGGCTTCCCGCATGCCTGCGCCTCTGCCGCCGGCAGGTTGAATCCCTCCCATTGTGAGCATGTCGCATAGGCGTCGCAGGATGCATAATAGTTTGGCAGTTCTCTGTCCTTGACAAATCCAGCGAAGACGATATTTTTGGCGCCAGATTTCCCGGCCATCCTCCTGAGTTTTTTGGCATAGCCCGGGAATGTCTCCTTTCCCACGATGAGCAATGCAATGTCCGGCATTTTTTCCTGCGCCTTCCTCACTGCCCTGATGAGGTAATGGACGCCTTTGTGGGGAGCGATCCTGCCGACATAGAGAACGACTTTTTTGTCCTGCAGCCCGTATCTTTTCCTTATGGTGCCTGGCTTCGCCCTGGTGCTGAATCTGCTCTTGTCGATGGCATTGTAGATGACTTTGCTCCTGATGCCTGATTCCTTCAGCAATTCCCTGCTCAGGTATCTTGATACGGAGTATGCTTCGTCCGCCCTCCTGATGGTATGATTGTTGAACAGCCTGAAGAGGAGCATATACAGCTTTTGCGGGATGCTGTCCAGCAGGCCAGTGGTGTTGATGCCGTGGTCCCAATAGATATAGCGCGTGCCATAACATCCCTTTGCCTCGTAGGCAAGCCACGTCATGGGGTAGAAATGTGCAATCACCTTGTCGCATCCTTTGAGCATCTTGTAGGCATCCAGCTTTTTCCTGTCGAGGAAGAAGAACAGGCGGTAGAGGCGCTGCCAGAACGGGCGTTTCGGCATGCCGAGGGAGATGACCCTGCACCCTTTCGGCCTCAATGACGCTTCCAGGGAGATAATCGTGACCTTGTGGCCTTCCTTCACGAAACCCTCTGCCTGGAGCTGCACGACCCGGTCGATGCCGCTGAAGGCATGGAGCGTCGGCGTGAGGATGGCGATGTTCATACCGGCTTCCCCCTGAAATGCCTCACTTTCAGCTTCATCACCATCATATAGCCCATGAACAGCTCCCGCAGCCCGAGCTTTGACTTCCCCTTCATGCGGTCCACGAAGTCGATGGGGATCTCCTTAATTCGTGCATGGGTGAGATGCGCCCGGAAGAGGACTTCCTGTACGATGGACGGGCCCTGCGACTGGAGGGTTTCCGGATGGATGCTCTCCACCAGCTCCCTGCGGAAGCACCGGAAGCCGGAGTTGCAGTCCCTGACCTTTATGCCAAGCATCAGGGTGATGTAGAAGTTGGCCATCCTCGTGATGGCCCTCCGCACTGCGCTCCTGCCGATGTCATGCCCTCCCTTCACCATGCGCGAGCCGAGCACGAGATCATACTCTTGTATCTCCTTCAGCATGAGCGGGATGTATCTGGGATGGTGGGAGAAATCCCCATCCATCTCGATGATGACGTCCGCGCCTTCCTTCAGGCAGTAGAGGAAGCCGTCCCTTCCTGCGTAGCCCCTTCCCCTGTCCTTGGCCCGGAGGAGCAGGCGGACGTTCCCCCTGCGCTTCATGATCTCCTTCACCACCGCGGCCGTCCCGTCCGGAGAGCTGTCATCCACCACGACGATGTCAAGGCGCGGTATCCTGAGGGCGAGTATCCCCCCTATCACTTCCGCGATGTTCTCGCTTTCATTGTAGGTGGGGATCATGACAAAGGTGCTCTGCGGCTTGCCCACCACACCCGTTAAGTAGGTTTTCATCAGGAGAAAAAGTGCCTCACGGCTTATAAATCATTTTCTTTTCAGGGCAATGGGAAGCACCCGCAATTCATCAGGCCTTATTGCAGAGAACACTTCCTTATCTAGAACAAGGCATAGATGAACGGCGACAGGGCGCTGCTCTGCCCGAAGACGATCAATGCCCCGACAAGGATGAGCATGACGATGATGGGGGTGAGCCACCACGCCTTCCTCACCTTGAGGAAATCCCACAATTCACCCAATAACGACCTGTTTCCAGCCATAGGAACCCACTGATTACAGATTATTTTTAACCTTTTCTAATTTTCTAATCTTCAGCGTACTTCTCGGAATCCCACATGTCCTTGGGATTGTCCTCCCGGCAAACCAGGAAGCGGTCCATGACGAGGTAGTCGATGCCCGTTCCCATCATGCACTTGTAGGCGTCATGAGGCGTGCAGACGATGGGCTCCCCCCTGATGTTGAACGAGGTGTTGATGAGGATGGGCACGCCGCTCAGCTTGCCGAACGCCTTGATGAGGTCATAATAGCGCGGGTTCTGCTCCCTGCGCACGGTCTGCAGCCTCCCGGAGCCGTCCACGTGGGTGACCGAGGGAATGGCCTTCTGCCACTTCTTCCTGACCGGGTACACCATGAGCATGAAATCCGTCGGCTCAGGGATTGGCTCGTCGCAGTCGAAGTATGTCAAAGCGTCATCCTCGCACACCGCAGGAGCGAACGGCCTGAATTTTTCGCGGTGCTTGACTTTGGTATTGAGCAGTTCCTTCGCCTCAGGATTGCACGGGTTCGCCAAAATGCTTCTTGCCCCCAGCGCGCGCGGCCCCCATTCCATGCCGAGCTGCAGCCATCCCACCACGGCATTGCCATAAATCAGTTTTGCAGTGTTCTCAATCATCTCCTTCTCATTTTTGAACTCAGAATATTTTATGCCTCTCTTGTCAAGAAAACCCTTTATTTCTGTCGTCGTGAACGACGGCCCAAGGTAGGCGTCCCTCATGACATACCCCCTCTTGTTGCCGAGCAGCATGTGGTGGATGTACGACGCCACACCGATGCTCGTCCCGCCGTCAGACGCGTTTGGCTGTATCCAGATGCGCCTGAAGCCGGTCTTCCTGAGGATCTTGCCGTTGTACACGCTGTTGAGCGCCACCCCTCCTGCCAGCACGATGTTTTCCTGTTTCGTCTCCTTTCTCACGTGGATGAGGATTTTCGTCAGTATCTCTTCCGTCAGCAACTGAACGGCCGCCGCGATGTCCTGATGCCGCTTTGCCATCTCCGCCCCCTTTTTGGTGGCAGGGCCGCCGAGCAGCGCGCAGAGCTTCCCGGAAGGCATGCGGTCGGCATAATGATACGTGAAGTAGCTCATGTCCAGCCGGTATGACCCATCTTCCTTGATGTCCACCACCCTGCGCAGCTTATGGTAGTATTCGTTGGTATCAGGATTCATGTTCCCATACGGCGCCAAGCCCATGACCTTGTACTCGGAATTGTTCACGCTGAAGCCGAGGTAGGCCGTTATCGTGGAGTAGATCAGGCCGATGGAGTGCGGAAACACGATCTCCTTGAGCAGGGTGAGGTCATTCCCCCTGCCGACGCCATAGGTGGTGGTCGTCCATTCCCCCACCCCATCCACCGTGACGATGGCCGCCTCGCTGAACGGGCTCACGAGGAATGCCGACGCCGCATGCGCCAGGTGATGCTCGACGAAGAGGACGCCTTTTTTGTGGCCGAGCTTCCTGCGGATGGCCTTCGGCACGCGGAGCTTCTCGCTGATCCAGGAAGGGACCGCGCTCAGGAACGTCTTCAGGCTGCGGGGAAACATCTCAAGGTGCTGCGACAGCACGCGCTCCATCTTGAGGAACGGCTTTTCGTAGAACCCGACATATGAGACGTCAGTGATGGCGATGCCCTGGCTCTCCAGGCAGTACCTCGCGGCATGCAGGGGAAAGGAAGTATCATGCTTCTTCCTCGTGAACCGCTCTTCCTCCGCGGCAGCCACGACGACGCCGTCCTTGAGCAGCGCGGCGGAGGCATCATGGTAATAGCAGCTGATGCCGAGGATGTAGACTGGCTTTGCGGTGCTGTCTTTGGCCATTGCCTCACCTAGAACTGGCGGTAATGCTCGTCCACAGCTTTCTTGCCGAGGTTGAGGTCTTTCCAGTAGGACTCCTTTTCTCCCTTCTTCATCCTTGTCTCGAGGAAATGCCTGCCGGCCATCTTGGCGATAAGCGAGGTCATCCCAACGCCGAGGACATACACGGCCGTAAGGAGAATGGTGTTGATGATGAGCGCGATGTTCTGCCCGAACAGGTGCATGCCTTCTCTGCACCCTTTCAGGAACGCCAGTGCCGTGCCCTGACTCATTTGAGTAGCCTCCTGACGGCAATGCCGAGAACGGCGATGGGGGCGGTGAGGGCCATCACCTTGAGGTACGGCCAGCTGTGCTCCCTGAAGAAGGCGAAGATGAGGAAGAGGATGGTGGTGAAGACGAGATAGCTCAGGACATAGCCGGTGGCGGCGCCGATGCGCCTGGCAGATAAGGACTCTTCATGATGCATGCATTCCCGGCATATGGGGGGATTTAAAAAGTTTTACTGCTTCCGGGCATATTCGTTCTCCGAAAGCAGGTTCCCGTCTATCCGGCCACTGTTTTCAGGGCGCCCAGCAGCTCCACGGCCCAAATCTTGATGTAGCCGAGGAATGGGACCTTGAACAAGGCCTTGCCGATGACCTCGTTTTCCGGGATGTTGGTCTCGTCCAGCAGCGCATTCCTGATCTGCTGCTGGTTCGTCCTCCGGTTGTCCCCCTTCGTCTGGTACACTTTTCCGTTGCCGGTAGCGCCCATTTTCACCACGCGATGGATGATGGGATCAGGCCTCCCGCTCTGGAACACGATGATGTCCCCCACCTCCGCATCCTTCGCCCCGCGCAGCACGATGATGTCCCCCTTGTTGAAGCCGTTGCGCAGGATGAACTGGCTGAATTCCTCCTTTGAGATGCCATGGTCCCGGTACCACTGCCCCCCGTTGCTCCACCAGTCATCAAAGGGCTCGTTGTGCTCCATGCTCTCGCTGATGACCGCGACAACCGGATGGCTCGTCCCGAGAGCAAAGCCAAGCCCCGGATAGACCACGAACTTGATGAGCACGAACGCCAGCACGATGTTGACGACCCAGCTCCAGACGCTGTCGTCCTCCCAGATGAACTTCCACACCCTTTTCGCCCTTCTTTTGAAACCCATCCCCTCCACGACCAGCCAAAGGAATAAAAACCTTTTCGTTTAGGGAAGGCAAAACAGTCGCTTATTGGCCATGGCTCACGCAAAGGAAGGCAAGCTCTTCGGCGAGGATACCCTCCACACCATCATATTCGCCCTTACAGGGATCATCCTCATCCCTCTCGACATTTATGCCATCGTCATAGACGTCCATTGGAAACTGGACATCTTCCTGCTCATCCTCGCGCTGGTCTTCGTCTACCTTCTCCGGAAGAAGCTCCACCTCCATCCCCTGCACTACCTGTTCCTTTCGGTGTTCCTGCTCCTCCACGCCGCGGGGACGTTCCACCTCTACGAGAGGCATTTCTTCGGCATGGAGTACGATTTCTACATCCACCTGTACTTCGGGTTCGCCTCGTCCATCATCCTCTACCGCCTCTACCTGTGCAGGAGCCTTCCGCCGCACTATGCCTTCCTCTTTGTCATCACCCTCACACTCGGTCTTTCCGCCTTCCATGAGATTGTCGAGTACACCGGCGCCGTCACGCTCGGCAAGGGGGAAGGCCTGCTGTTCATCGGCGCGGGCGACATCGACGAGTGGGACACCCAGAAGGACATGCTCAACAACGTCATCGGCGCCATGATCGGCAGCATCCTCTACTGGTCCTGGCGAAAGATACAAAAGGGCGCGCTTCCTCATCCCCGTTCATGAGGCCCGAATACTACGAGGGGATCCTGCAATTGCGCAATCCTTCAGACAAGGTGTTGGACTACGTGGAACGCGAGATAGCAAGGGATGGCAAGGTGAGGATAGCGAAGACCACCCGGCTCAAGAACGGCTACGATCTGGAGCTGAGCTCACAGGCATTCCTGCGCGGCCTCGGCAGGAAGCTCCGCGAGAAATTCGGCGGCGAGCTCGTCCTGAGCAGCAAGGCAGCCGGCAGGAACAGGCATGGCAAGGAGCAGTTCCGGGTGAATGTCCTGTTCAGGCAGTATCCGTTCAGGAAGGGCAGCACGGTGACGTATAGGGGCGAACAGTACAAAGTCCTGGAAACAGCGCACAAGGTGCGCATCAAAAGCCTGGAAACAGGAAAGAGCATCACCGTTGATTATGATTCGATAAGCTAGTCATACTTCTACGTCCTTCGCCAGCTCCGCGGAAAAATTCCTGCCAAGCTTCTCCCTCCCCATTACCTGCTTGCGCTCCAGAACCAAATTTCAAAACCCTTTAAAACCCCCCATCCCCACCCCTCCCGTGCTGAGGGGCAAAGTGGTCTCGGGTGTAGGGGAAGGCGGCTTCTTCATGTCGCTGGAGCCGTATGTGAAGGAGATGGAGAAGGAGCTCGGCTACCGACCCTACCCGGGCACGCTCAACGTCGCTGCGAAGAGGATTGAGGCGGAAGCGTTCATAAAAGGCATACGGAAGGTGCGCATCCCGGGCTTCACGAAGGGCATCAAGACCTTCGGCCACGTGGACTGCTACCCCTGCACGTTGAAGGGGATACCAGCGGCCATCATCGTGCCAGAGTTCACGAGGTACGAGCTGAGCACCGTGGAGATCATCGCCAGGGAGCATTTGCGGACAGTGCTCAAGCTCAAGGATGGGGATGAGGTGGCGCTCTCCTGACCGCTGGACGGCTGGCGTATCATCAGGGGCGGGTGGAGGGCATCGGGAGCAGGAGCGGCCAATGGCGGAGGATGCCCCCCAACGAACGGCTTTCAAGCGGACATTCACATTGAACAACAAATGATAAGACAGCGATGAAAAGCCAATAAAAAAGAAATGAGAAACAAAAAAATCAAAGTGGGAGTGGCGGACACCACCTTCGCAACGGTCAACATGGCGAACTATGTCCTGCCCATCCTGGCACAGCACGGCGTCCAGACAGCCAGGTACACCGTCCCCGGCTTCAAGGACTTGCCTGTCGCGTGCCTCAAACTATTCACGGAGGACAAGTGCGACATCGTCTTGGCATTGGGCATGGCAGGTCCCATGCCCATCGACAGGCAATGCAGCCACGAGGCATCAATGGGGCTCCAGCAGGTTCAGTTGATGGCAATGAAGCACATCATCGAGGTCTTCGTCCACATGGGCGAGGCCAGGACCAGAAAAGAGCTGAAACAGATAGCCATAAACAGGGCGACCAAGCACACGCTCAATGCGCTGGCCCTCCTGAAAGGGAAGACCGCGCTGACGCCGAACGCCGGCACGGGCAGGAGGCAGGGCAGGGCAGACGCCGGAGGCATCGCATGAGGCTGGGAATCGTCTGCTCGAGATTCAACGAGGACATCACGGGAAGGATGAAGAAGGCCGCGCTCGCCACCGCGGCGAAGCTGGGCGCGAGGGTGGCCTCCATCGTGGAAGTCCCGGGAGCGTTCGACACCCCCTACGCCGTCCAGCTCATGCTCCGGAAGAAGGGTGTGGACGCGGTGGCCGTCATCGGCGCGGTCGTCAAGGGCGAGACCGACCATGACGTGCTCATCACGACCGTCGCGGCCGAGCGGCTCGCGGTTCTTTCATTGAAATTCGGGAAGCCGGTGGCTCTCGGCATCATCGGCCCCAACGCGACTGAGAGGCAGGCGCAGGCCCGCGCAGAGGAATACGCCGAGCGCGCGGTCAGGACGGCGCTGGCATTGGGCAAAATGAATGTATAGTAACTATTTAATAGTAGTTACTCATAGGAAGAATTTTATACCCTCCCGGATTTTCAGACTCTATGATTGCCTCTTTTGAAACCGGTCTTTGTGAAATTATCGAGAAGAAGCTTCCCGGAAATCCTGTCAGGGCAAAAGATCTTGTTTCCATTACAGCCACTGTTCTGGATCATTTTTTTCAAAGAACGTATGGAAATCCGGATGGTTGCTCTCCAGATACTACCCCTTCCTACTGGCCATTCGTCAGATACCTCGTTTTTGATAGGTTAAGATCCACATTGGGCCATGGCGATTCATTGTTGGCCGGAATAAAATGGAATGACGGATTTCTTCAGGATTTGGTCACTGAAGCAGACCACCTAACAACAATGTTACCCAAAAATTTAACGCACCAGGAATGGCTTTTTATGACCAGCGTCGCATACCACATGCTACTGGAAGATCCTAGACTGATGGAACGAGGATTTGTAAGTGATTACGGAAAATATAAATTAACATCGCAGACACTCAAACTAGGAGCTAATGGCAAAGATGGCTATGAAGCACTGCTTATGACATGGGCGAACCAATATGGGGAGAAACAGAAATTAAACTAAAAAAACTTCTTCAGCGAGACTTCCTTCTTCGCCTTGACGCGCTTCATGCCCTTCTGCTTCATCAGGGAGTCCACGAACGGCTTCCTCGTCTTGCTGTTCAGCACGTTCTTCTGCAGGACGGTGGCCAGCTTCTCGGGATTGCGCAGCGTCGAGTTCCTGATGATCTCGCCCATCTTCTCTTCCCCGGTCTTGCGGAAGGCCTTCACCGCATCCTCGGAGGAAATCATGTGGTTGATGAGCTCTCCCCGCAAGGAGGCGTTCAGCATCTCCGAGGAGAACATCTCCGCCATGGTCTTGGGATCGGACAGCAGCAGGTATTTCATCAGCTGCAGCGTCCGGATGACGTCGTTCTTGTAGTACTGCGTGTCCAGCCCGCGAAGTACAGAGCTCAGCACGCCCTCGAACTCTATCAGCTCGATCTTCTGCTCCTGGAATTTCCTGATCATGTCCTCTTTCCGGGACTTCGGCAGGGAGCCGAGCACCATGGCCTTGCGGAGCTGCTCCAGGGGGATGGGCATGCCCTTCAGCTGGGAATCGATCGCCTGCATCACCACCACATTGCCGAACTTCTCCCTTGCCAGCGCATTGACCGAGATGTCGTTGTTGGCCTCAAGCGCATTGCTGATGCTGCAGCTCACGTCCGCATACACCGCGTCAGAGACCTTCTCCTTGTCGAATTTCAGGGCGATGATGCCCAAGTCCCGGTTGCCCTTGCTCTTGAGATTGGTGATGGTAAAGTAGCCTTGCAGGTTGTACCAGAAATTGACGATCTCCTTTTCGGCTGACATGTCCACTCCCCGGGATGCCAGCCCTCCCGAGATTTATAAATCTTTGCCCTTTGCCCGTCAGGCACCGGAAACCAATAGCTTTATGAACTAGTATTTCCAGGAAAGGGAGAAGAGGCGAAAATGAGAGACCTTGTGCTGTATGCCCACATCATCCTGGGACTGGCCACCATCGCGTTTCCCCTTATCATCCTTCTCAACCTGAAGAGAAAAGAGATGTGGCTCAGGCTGCTCGTCATCGCCGCGCCGGCAGCCGCATGGATACTCCTGATTCCCGCGGGAAAGCTCTACCTGACGTTCTATCCCGCGACGAAGACGCTCATCCTGGCAGGGCAGAGCACGTGGCTGCATGCCGTCCTGATGGAGACCAAGGAGCACTGGGGCCTCCTCCTGCCCATCATCGCCACCACCGCGGCCTGGCTGTTCCTCACCGGAAAGAGGAACGAGAGCAAAAAATGGTGGGCTCTCACCATGATCCTTTCCATCTTCCTAGGAGTGATGGGCAGCACGATTACCGGGGGGGCCTCCTGATGGCGAAGTTCAACGCCGCCATCGGCGCAACGGCAAGCGCGTGGCTCCTGGCCCTGCTTGTCATCGCAGGTGAGCTGTCCGGCCCTCTCAAGGCCCTGCTCAAGGACACCTTTGGCCACCATTGGATCGGCAAGGCCGTCCTCGTGACGGGGGCGCTCCTGCTCTTCGGCTTCGTCTTCAGGGACAGGAAATCAATCGGAACATGGAAGGATGAGAAGGCCGCGTGGGTCAGCGTCCTGCTCAGCTTGGCGGCCATATTCTTGTTCTTCATCATCCACTACCTCATCAAGTAAAATGGATGCCAAAAAAATAGCAGGGCTGGCGATAATCGTCATCTTCCTGGGTGTCGTCGCCTACTTCTTCCTCTCTCCCGGCACCCCAGAGGACCAGATTCCGCCGTACGTCACCGGGGAGAAGCGCGAAATCTATGAATGGGCCAAGACGCCGGAGGGCGCCGCCATTCTTGAGCAGATTCCCTGCTACTGCGGCTGCAAATTTGACGGGCACAAGCACACGCGGCACTGCTTCTGGAGGGATGACGGGACCTTCGACAAGCACGGCGTCACCTGCTCGGTCTGCCTTGACATCGGCGTCAAGGCGAAGCAGCGCACTGGGGAAGGGGCCGATGTCTGCACCATCAGGAAGGAGATAGACGCCTTCTACGAGCCCAACAAGCACCTGGCGACCGACACCCCCATGCCGGAGGGCTGCCAATAGCCATGATTGGGGATCAGCTGACATTAGGGATAGTCATCTCCGCGGCATTGGCGGACAGCATCAATCCCTGCGTGTTCGGTGTCCTCATCTTCCTGCTCGCGTACATGACGCGGGTGTTCAGGAGCCCGGCAAGGATGCTCATCGCGGGGCTGATTTACATCACGTTCGTCTACCTGACCTACTTCCTCCTAGGCATAGGCATACTCACCCTTGCCTATACTGCGGGATTCGCCAAGCCGTTCTACTGGTTTGCGGCCATCGTCGCCATTGCCGCAGGCATGCTTGAGATCAAGGATTATTTCTGGTACGGAAAAGGCTTCACCCTGCAGCTGTTTCCCGGGGCCGCGCAGAGGATCAAGAAATATTCCGCATCAATGGGAAAGCTCGAGACTAATCATCCTGCCCTCAGCCTGCTGATCGCCGCGTTCCTCGGCATCCTCGTGGTGTTTGTCGAGCTGCCCTGCACCGGGGCGCCCTATCTCGCGATACTCGGCATGCTCTCGACCGGCAATTATGCTTCGGGAATTCCGCTCCTCCTGCTGTACAATCTCATCTTCATCCTGCCGCTCTTCGTCCTGCTGGAGCTGGTCTATGTGGGCCACGCGTCAAGGAAGCTCGAGAAATGGAGGCAGGAGCACAAGGGAGTCATGAGGCTCGTCATCGGCCTGGTGCTGCTGACGCTGGGCGCGTACATGATATGGGCCGTCACCTAAGGTGGGCACGGCCGTGAAGGATGTTCTTTGATTGCCTTTGATTGCGCTTCTCCAATCATCTATGGGGGGATTCGTCCATGTCGAATGCCTTGGGATTGGGCATCTTGAGGTCGATGAACTCGATGAGGAAATAGAACACCGGGAAAAAGAACGCGATGGAGAGGAAGTATCTCATGCTCAGCGGCACGATGCCGTAGATGATGGGCGTGAATACGACCATGGCATAGGTGATTTCCCTGATGCGCCCCACGTAGCGGACGATGTGCCTCCCCCTCACCCCTTGGACGAGGATGAATGCCCCGTACGCGAACACCCCCAGGCAGATCAGGAACTTGAACACCAGCAGCGGGCTCCACGCCATCTTCCCTTCCAAGATGCCGTTGACCAGCAGCCGCATCCAGTCCAGCCCGACCCAGAACGGGACGACCCCATTGGAGATGGCATTGCCGAAGCTCGTCCCTTTCTTCTCCTGGAAGAACTCCCCGAAGAACCACGCCAGCCAGATGGGGATGATGATCCACATCACCTGGAAATTCCAGATGGGCGAGGCAAAGAGATACAGCCACCCCACAAAAAGGCCCCAGAACCAGGAGAGCATAGGCAGGATGATATCGAGCATGGGCATCCCTGCCAGCTCACCCTTTTAAATCCTTCCACACGTTGAGGCCGATGCGCTCGTCCTTCGCCCGCTCGAGTTTCCTCTTCACCTGCACGAGGTAGACCTCGCAGACGGCATGCACCCGCGCTTCCTTGAGGTGCCCTCCTGCCAGGGTGAAGTCCTTTTTCCCCAGCGTGATGTGGCAGTGCAGGTACGGCTCGCCGTCCATGGTCGCGACATTGCCCGTCATGTTCGCGATCTCCATGGGCTCGGAAAGGGTCGTGGACGAGTATTCCTTGTTGTCCACGATGTAATGCGCGATCTCCGCCTCGTCCACCGCGCCGATGCCCGTCAGGAAGCCCGCGGTGATCTTGTGCTCCCTGCAGTACTCCGTCAGCTTCTCGATGACCTTCTCCCCCCGCTCGATGAGGATGATGTGGGTATGGCCTTTCTTCGCTGATTTCATGGGGTAGGAAGAAACGAAGAGTTATTTAAATCTGATGCTTCTTCACGCCGTCATGATGGAGATTGACGGCAGTTATGGGGAAGGGGGCGGGCAGATCATACGCACGGCATTGGCGTTCTCCATGCTCACCCGGCAGCCGTTCCATGCCATCGGCATCAGGAAAGGCCGCACAGAGCCGGGACTGAAGCCGCAGCATTTGCACTGCATCAAGGCGTTGCAGAAGCTCTCCCAAAGCCGTGCGGAAGGCGCGGAACTCGGCTCGACAGAATTGGCGTTCCATCCCGCTCCCCTCAAGGCGCAGAGCATCACCGTCAACATCGGCACGGCAGGCTCCACAACGCTGCTCCTGCAGGCCATCCTCCTGCCCTGCCTCTTCGCGGAAAAGCCCATCACCCTCACCCTGAGAGGGGGCACCGACGTCAAATGGGCGACGCCGATTGACCATTTCGCCCGGGTCCTCGTCCCCCGGCTCCAGCGATTCGCCGGCATCGCTGTTGACTGCAAGAGGAGAGGATATTTTCCCCGGGGCAATGGATTGGTTGAGATAGCCATCGCTCCCAAAATCCACCACGACGGCAATTTTTTATCATTGTTGAAAATAATCAAGGACAATGCCGACCCTTATGCATTGGGAGAGCAGGGAAAGCTCGTCAGGATAGAGGGCATCTCCCACGCCTCCGCCGGCCTGAAGGAAGCCACTGTCGCGGAGCGGCAGGCGCACGCGGCAAAAGCCCAGCTCCTCAAGCACTATCCCGACACCACCATCTCCATAGGAAAGGACTATCAGGAAACGGATTCCGCCGGCTCCGGCATCACGCTCTGGGCAACGTTCGACAATGGCGCCATCCTCGGCGCGGACGTCCTGGGGGAGAGGGGCCTGCAATCAGAGGAAGTGGGCAAGAGGGCCGCATCAGGGCTCATTGGGAAGATACGGAGCAGGGCAGCCGTCGACAGCCACACCGCGGACCAGCTCATCCCGTTCCTGGCGCTGGCAGGAGGCACCATGAAAACATCCGCTATAACCCCCCATGCGGAGACCAACATCTATGCCGTTGAGAGATTCATGGGTAAGGTGATCTCAGTAGAAAAGGGAACATCCACTCTTTCTGCCAACGGCGCATAAATCATGCCCATCCCCAAAGGATGCGCCCGCTGCGGGGCGCCAAGATAGTGCGAGCGCAGCGAGCGTGAGGACGCCTTCGTCAGGCACGCCAAACACAAAAATCCGTCATGAAAAGCTTTATAAACGAACATCCTCTCCCCAAACCATGGAAAAAATACTCGATTCCGCGTCGCGGAAGCGCATCACGAACACCGTGGGAACAGCGCGCTTCAAGTGCCCTGCCTGCGGCAAGCACGAGATCGTGAGGACGCGGCACATGCGCCAGATCGCGGCGAAGTACGCGTGCCCGGGATGCGGCTTCGAAGGTCCGAATTAAGATGGCTTCTGTCGTTGTTACCCTGCGCATCATGCCGGTGAGCCCCGAAGTCGACCTTCCTGCCATAGAAAAAGACGCGAAACAGCGCATCTCAACATTTACCGGCAAGCATGAGTTCAGGACCGAGACCAGGCCCATCGCTTTTGGGCTGAAGGCATTGGACATCACCTTCGTCACCCCCGAAGAGAAGGGCTCGACAGAACCCCTCGAGAAGGAGATTGCCAAAATCCGTGGCGTGAATTCCGTGGAGGTCACGGACGTTCGAAGGGCAGTCGGATAAGTTTTGACTTCTGCATCAGACTATGGAGGAATTTGGCTATGCGTCCAACGCCCTGCCCCGATACCCTCACTGCATCAGCGCCAGCAGCTTCTCTTGTGGCATCGTCGTGCGGATGCCCTCTCCCTTGAAGTGCGTGCCGCTGGCCCGATAGCCCGCTTTCCGGATGGCGGAGATGAGCTGTTCCCTCGAAGGGATGTTCCTGCCCCTCCCCCTTCCAAGTTCGTGGATGTCATGGAATCCCGCAGCCGGAACATCCGCCTCTTCCCTGATAAGATCCAATAGCCGGATCATCTCCTTGCCCGCTTTCACCTCTTTCCTGGCAAGAGCATCCATCTTTTTAGCCAATGCAGGTTCCCATAATGGGCCGAGCCACAGCGGCCCCGCGCCATCCAGCATGCCGTGCCGCTCCATCATCTCATCAACAGCGGCATTGCCGCGCCCGCAGGCGAAGAACGCCCGGAAATAATGCTCGCGCGCGTAGCAGAACACCGGCACAAGGGATTTCTCATACTGCGCCCCGATGAGCTGCACCCGCCGTATCAGGATGCGCAGCCCCAGCTCGTGCATCATGCCGCACTTCTTCGGCGCTGCCCAGTATCGCCGCCTGCAGGTCTTGGGATAGGTGCCGCACAATGGCGCAGTATCCGTCGCGGTCACCGCGAGGATTCCTCCTCCGGAGATGCGCCTGCACGCCGCGTCGAGGAACGGCACCGGAGAGCCGAACGGGTCAACGTCGATGTAGTCGAAGCCCGAGGATTCCAGCAACACCAGGTTCGCGTCTTTGTTCATGACCGTGATTTTTTTGTTGCCGCCCAGTCCGTTGAGAATAAGGTTCTTTTTGATGAGCCTGGCCGCGTCCTTGCTGCCGTCATTGATGGCCATGCTCTCAATGGCGCCTTTCCCCAGCTCCCTGAGGAGCCTGATGCCCCTCACCCCGCTCCCCGCCAGGATGTCCGCAACGCGCATCCTTTTCTTCCCCAGCGCGCGGAGGAGCAGCACCGAGATGTCCCTGTTCAGCGCCATCGCGGGATTGTAGAAGACAGGCAGCTCTTTCGATATCTTCGGGGAGAGGAACTCCTCCACCTTCGCCCTGCCCTCCGTAATCACGGTTCTCATGGGATTGCAGGATATGCCTTTCTTAAAATGGTTTCCCCATTCTTTCCCTTAGCATGTTCCCGCCTGCTGCCCCTCTTTTGGCAGCTTTTCCCACCGCAAAGGAAAAAATAACGCCGGAAAGGTATTTATAACACCTTCACCATGGACAATGCATGAACACCCTTCCCGCGGCAGGGCTGCTCCTGGGCATCGCCCTCTTCGCCTTCTTCGGCGCCACGAACATACCAGTTCCGTTCGACCGCGACAGCCTGTTCGTGCACGTCAACATCCTCAACCAGCAGGACCGCGACATCGACGACGCCTCTCTCACCGGCTACATCTATGCCAACAGCGGCGCCTCCCGGCCGATAGGGATGGACATCGACGCCAGGACCACCTCCCCTGGGCTGCTCCAGTTCGTGATTCCCGCCGCCCCCCAGCAGCAGCCCGGCTACGAGCCTGTGCGCGTCGTCCTCCGCAACGATGATGTTATGGCAGTCAAGCATGTCTGGGTATGGATGGGATGATTGACGCGATTTTTCCCCTAACTTCCCGTCCACCATCGCCCGCTTCGCGGGGAAAGTTACGCGCGCCCTCCAGTGCTGAAACGGGCGCGCATTGATAGTCGGCGCCCAGTGTGGCGCCGCAAAGAAGCGCCGCGCGTTGTAGCGTTGTAGCGTTGTAGCGTTGGGCGCGGCGCCTTGCATCCTCCGCCCGAAGGGCGGCTATGAGTATTGTAATCCTCCAAATGTTTAAAAACGCCTTCCTGTTTTCCCCCATTATGCTCCGACAGCCAATTCTCGTCTTTATGGGGAACGTGGACGCGGGGAAGACGCAGCTCCTCGACACCATCAGGAGCACCGCTATCGTGGCGAAGGAGGCAGGAGGCATCACGCAGGCGATAGGGGCGTCCATCATCCCGCTGGCATCAATACAGAAAATCTGCGGCCAGCTGCTCGGCCAGTCCGCCCAGCTCACCATCCCCGGCATCCTCACCATCGACACCCCCGGGCACGCCGCCTTCACCAACATGCGCAGGCGCGGCGGCAACCTCGCGGACATGGCTGTCCTCGTCATCGACATCAGGGAAGGCGTCAAGCCGCAGACCGTGGAGTGCATCGGCATCCTCAAGCAGTACAAGATACCCTTTGTCATCGCGCTCAACAAGGTGGACCTGCTCAACGGCTGGCAGCCCCATCCCGAGACCATGCTCATGAAGAGCATCGGCATACAGGGCGAGCGTGTCATCACCGAACTGGAGACCAGGCTCTACGAGGTCGTGGCCCAGCTCAACGGCCACGGCCTGAATGCCGACCGCTTTGACCGCGTCTCCGACTACACCAAGCAGCTTGCCGTCGTCCCGACATCGGCCAAAACAGGCGAGGGCATCCCCGAGCTCCTGATGGTCCTCATCGGGCTCTCCCAGAAATACCTGGAGAAGAACCTTGCCGTCGACAAGCAGCAGCCTGCGCGCGGCACCGTCATCGAGGTCAAGGAGGAGAAGGGCCTGGGCACCACCATGGACGCCATCATCTACGACGGTACCCTGAAGGTCGGCGACACGCTGGTCATCGGCACGCTCGGCGATCCCGTCACCACGCGCGTCAAGGCCCTGCTCGAGCCCGCTCCCCTTTCAGAGATGCGCGACCGGAGGAGCAAGTTTGCCCCGGTGAAGGAGGTCTTCGCGGCCACCGGCGTCAAGATCACTGCCACCGGCATAGAAAACGTCGTCGCGGGCATGCCGCTCCGCTCCTGCTCCCCCGAAGGGGCGGCGCAGGTCGCGGGAGACATCAAGCAGGAGGTGGAGGAAGTCCTCCTTGAGACGGATGCGGAGGGCATCGTCGTGAAAGCCGACTCCTTGGGCAGCCTGGAGGCCGTGGTCAAGCTCTTCCGGGAGCACGGCATCAAGATAAAGAAAGCGTCCATCGGCCCCATCACCAGGAAGGACTGCACCGACTGCGAGGCCAATCTCCAGCACGATCCCCTTACGTGCGTCCTCATCGGGTTCAACGTGCCCATCCTGCAGCAGCCCTCCCCCTCCATCACCGTCATCACCGGAGACGTCATCTACCGGCTGATCGAGCAGTTCGAGGCGTGGGTGGCGGAGCAGAAGAAGAGGATGCAGGCAGCCGAGCTGGACGTCCTCATCAAGCCCTGCAAGATCAGGCTCCTCAGGGGGTATGTCTTCCGCCAGAACAATCCTGCGGTCGTCGGCGTCGAGGTCATGGCCGGCATCCTGAAGACAGGGACCCCGCTGATGAAGAAGGACGGCAATGCCCTGACGGAAGTGAAGGCCATCCAGGACAAGCAGGAGAACCTTGCCGAAGCGAGGAAGGAGCAGCAGGTGGCCGTCTCCCTGCCCGGCGTCACCATCGGCCGGCAGCTCCACGAGGAGGACATCCTTTACTCGGCCATCCCGGAATCCCAGTTCAAGAAATACAAGGATTTCAGGAAGCAGCTCACCCCTGACGAAAGGGAGGTGCTCAGGGAAATCGCCGACATCATGCGCGGGCAGGACCCGATGTGGGGCATTTGATTAAGGACATTTTGCACCATCACTGCCAGTACACGATGCTTCATCATCAGGGAGGGAACAATCTGAGCGCGCTTTACATGGAACAGGTGCCCTCCACCCACCCCGGATGAATATCTTTCACGCGCACGACAATTGCCATGGACCACCTCAAGATACTCAATTCAAAGGAAAAGAAGGATATCCTGAAAAAGATCAACGAGCAGTGGGATGCGGATTTCTCGACGGGCCTGGCGATGCTGCGCAACAACGAGGACAAGCTCTTCCTCATCAACCCGGAAGTCGCCACCCTGGACATCTCGAAGCTGCGCATCAACTCCATGGGGTTGTACATCGCCGAGGAGAAGGACGGCAGGATCCGCCTGAGCATCGAGGGCAGCCAGCTCATCGGGCCGCATGCCAGGAAGAACGTCCTGGAGATATCGAAAGAGGAAGTCGGGAAGTGGCTCATGGGCGAGGACCTGGAGAGGCAGGCTGGAGAGAAGGGCTTTGTCCTCATCAAGCATAGCAATGATTTCCTGGGCTGCGGCTGCGCCGCCAAGGGCAGGATACTCAACTACGTGGGCAAGAACAGGCGGGTCAGCGCGGTGCATGAATGACTGTTTATGCCTTATCTGAGATACTTGCTATTTGGGACAGATGTAAAGTCGAACACCGCAGCGAGGAACCGCCGCTGCCGCAGCGTCGTTTTTTCCAATATGAACTCCTGCTTGGCCGTAGTGTATGCTCCCTCATGGGCCTGCCTTGGGGTGTTCTCTGCTTCATAATCCATCCCCCAGTCCCGCAATTGCAGTTCATGGAGAATTGAATTGAAGTGGAAGGGGAGATGCAGTGAGCGGTACCCTCTTCCCTCTTTCGCGGATATGATATAGTCTTTGACCGTTTGCTCTGCCTCCCGATCAAAGTAAGTAACTCCTTCCTCTGGCTGGTACTTCTTCATGGTTTTTATTAGTGTTCCTATGTGGGCAAGTTCGCGCACAACTATTCTTAGGCCAAAAGGATCCTTCAGCTTTTTTTCTTCTTTCTCCCTGTCTAGTGCGCCCTCTTTCCGGTCCATGTTAAGGTCGAAATAGCATTCCACCATCTTCCTGAAGCGCCGTTCATCATCCTTCATCCGCGCCCGTAACTCTATAGGCGGGGGGATATGTCCGCTAATTTCATGGGTCAAATAGGGGACAATAGGGGAGAGCTTGCCGGACAGGAGACAATGGTGCAGGTTGATGTGGCCCATGGCAATGCGCTCAAAGATCGTGTAGACCAAAGGATATTGATAGCTCCCTTCCTTGTGGATGGCCGGAAAATACCAACGTAATGTCTCGAGGAATTCCCTCCGCACTGCATTATAGTCCGCACCGGTAGAATCTTCATAGGCTTTCAATCCCTGCTCAAGGACTTGCTTGGCAATGGCAGCACGTTTTTCTTTTGGGATTTTCTCCCGCAGGAGCACCACATGAGCGGCTTCTTTGTAGGAAATGCCATCCCCCAGCATCAGCTCCAGGGACTTGTCCCAGGTGGGGCACTGATTAGAGGGATAGTAAAACACCGTTGCAGGGGTAAACGCAACTGGCGCATCTCCGTGGCCCTTAACCAATGCCTGGGCAACGGTCTCGCCGGTCTGCCCCCATATGGCCCAATATTCCCTGAAATGTTCCACATACATTCTTGGTCCCAGAATCCCGGAGGACCCTATGACGTCTATCGTCCATGGCAGCAGCTTCTCAAAAAGGTTTTTCTCCCCATATTCCAAGGCGATCCCCATCAACTCATGCTGATCTTTCAGCTTCTCTTTGGTCGTTTTGAGGAGTCTGGCGAATTTAGGAGATTTTATCTCATCCACACGCGACAGATTCCTCTCCAGATGGGGCATAAGAGAGTCAATGATGGACTGTCCTCCGACAAACGCATATCCAAAAACCCTGCGCAGCGCTTCGTGAGTGTCAAGGGGCATCGTCATCATCCTTCCTTTCTTGCTGTTTGCCTTTTCATGGCTTAAGATGCAGGATACGGCCACCTCGCGGCCAACTCCCTTCCGAGGCTTCCCCCGCTTGGATCCCTCGACCGGACATCATCCATCCACCCGGATGCGGCTTCGTACGCCTGCTTCAGCTTTTCAGGCAGGCCCTCGTGCATGGTGTCCCCTTCTTCCCTTCTCTTCGTTACCTCATACCATATCTTCAACTCCCCTGCCAGTCTCCCTGCCTGGAGGAAAAGGCCGGAGAAAATGTCCGTTCTCAATTGATGGATATGCCTTGCGACCGGCCCCAGCGCGCGCTGTTCCAGCCCCCCAAGCCCGTCAAGAAGGTAAGCCATCTCTGAAATGAGTATGCCCCCTTTCCTTGTCTGTGTCGGCCAATTGCTGAGCAGTATGTCTGAACAGTTATCCGCGCCATCGCTCAGCTTCACCTTGACCGAATGGCCGCAGTCTCCCTTGTTCAGGATGGCTTCCGCCTGGACAGGCTCCAGGGTGACAAGGTACTCAAAAAACCGAATGAGAGGTTCCACAAGCTGCCTCCGGACGTAATCTTGGTAAAGGATAGCCTCGAGAACGGCGGTATGCTTCACCTCCAAAGAGCCGTAGAGTGAGATGGGTGTTTCCCCGTACTTCTGGCGAACAAGATGTATGGCCCTTTCTGATTCTGCCGAGATTCCCCTTTTTAGATCAGAAGGCCTGCTGAGCATCCCGTTGGATGACATGATTTTTGCGAGTCCGCCAAACGTTTCTGTTATGTAGTCTGATATTTCCTCCCTCTCTTCGGGAGGCACACCCTTCGCGCCTGAAAAATTTCCATCCTGTATCCGCGCGCTTACGTCCCTCACCAGGCCGGAAAATGCGATGGCATAGGATTGGAGGTCTTTCCCGCTGAGGCGCGGTTTGGTGTACCATCTGGTCATCTTGTCAGAGAACTCATCAGCGGCTTTTTTTGTGAGAACAATTTCCTTTTCCCCAGCGATATAGCGGATGTCATCCCTCCCGAAGTCGCGGTTTTTGAGCACAGCCATGGAGAGAAGATAATTGACATCAGTAAGAGAATCCACTCCTCCCAACAAGAACTCCTTTCCTCCCTCCCCAGGTGCAAAGCGATCGCCAAATGCGATTTCTTTTCCGAGCAAATGAGCGATCATGTCGAGGCTGCAATAGGCAGAATCGGCGGGATGCAGCCTGCTTCCATAAGGCCGGAGATACCTGCTGGAGTCTTCAGGAGTGTCATGGACAATTGCCTTTTCCTTGTATTTGTCGTCAGTCGTGAAGGCACCGCGGAACTCCGGGCGCATCGCGGTGTCAAAGCTGTGGCTGTACGCTGTACGCGCCCCATTTTTCCTTTTTTCATTGAAGGAGACGACATAGGTGCCAAAGGCTGCCTTTTTCCCCACTTCCGTTGGAAAGTATCTATCTGCAATGCCAAAGGTGAGTATGCCTCCGTTCTGGAGGTATTTTGAGTCCGTCTTGACCATTGCTTTGTCTATCATCTGTCAGAGCTCCACCTGTGGCGGACGTTGGATGAAGGCGGCGCTTTAAAAAGATATCTACGTTTTATTACTAAAGAGTAGTCTCTTATGTTGTCGGCATCCTTCTTACATCCCCTCAGAAAATGTTGGTCAACTCATGCGTATCCTGATGCGCTGCTTCGGATCCCTCAAGCCTTCCGCAAACCTCCGCGAAAGCCCGGAACTGCTCTTGGTACAGTTGATGAGCAATGTCCTTTTAGAAAGATAAGAAGTTACTCTGAAAACGATCTCACCCGGATCATCAAAAAGGCTGTTGAGCATCCCGGAGATGGTCTCCTCTCCAGAGGGGCAAGACATGGTGAGGGTACAGGCAGTTTCCCCCCTGCCGCTTTTTTCCTTAAGGAATCTCTTTATTTTAACGAGCTCAAAATCCGCGCTCACCCCGACGATGCAGTCCCCTCGTGTTGTGCACTCCGTGTCCCGGGTGAACATCAGCGTCGTGGGATGAGTCGCAAGGATGTTGGGATGCCCCCGTGCCGTGAATGTGTACTCCGTCGCAGCTTTGGCGCCTTTTCCCATTGCTCTCGCCCATTTGACCGGAATGGATGATGAGGATCCCATATGACAACAGAAAATGAATAAAGGTATTTACTCTTTGCCCTTCTTGACCCCGTTGCCAGACTCCTTGCCGAGGTCCACCCCAAGCTCCTTCAGGGCCTTGATGTGCATGTGCATGAGCTGCTCCACGATGGCCAAAACCCTCCCCAGCTCCTCGCGCTCTTTCGCAAGAGTGGAAAGCGATCCCTTGTGGAAGCCAACCTGCTCGTCCTTCGATGGCTTTTTCTCCATTGGAATTCCCTTTGAGGAGGGCTATTTAATAATTTGCCTCCCTGCCCTCCCCTTCGAGGGAGTCTTCTGCCCGGTGCCGGCAGACCACCATATTTTTATAAGAAGGGAGGATAGAGGGGCTGCCATGACAACAGTGACGGGCATCGTCAAAGGCGGCCAGCTTATTCCTGAGGAGCAATGGAGAAAATTCATCGCCTCGCTGACGCCGAATCCGGACGACCTGGAGACCAACAAGGAGCGCTCCAAGAGGGCCATTGCCCGCCTCTTGGCGGAAGCGGTAAAAAAACGACTGAAGGAAAAGAACGCAGTCCTCTTCTCCGGCGGGGTGGACAGCTCACTCATTGCCTTCATCATCAGGAAGCTCGGGAAAGAGCCGCTTTGCTACACCGTGGGCATGGAAGGCTCCGACGACCTTGCGTGGGCGCAGAAATCAGCCCAGCTCCACGGATTCGCCCTGCGCCATAAGACAATCACCTTGGAGGAACTTGAGACCATCATGGGGAAGGTTATCGCCATCACCGGAAGCAGGGATATCATCACCGTGGGGGTGGGAGCCGTGACTTATGCCGGCTGCGCCATGGCGAAGCGGGAAAACCATTCGGCGGTGTTCACCGGCCTCGGCTCCGAGGAGCTGTTCGCCGGCTACGAGCGCCATGCCAAGGCGCTGGAGCAGGGATTCGACGCGGTCCACGGGGAATGCCTTGCCGGGCTGGCGAGTATGCGCCAGCGCGACATGGTGCGTGATGTCGCCATCGCCAGCCACTTCGGCATGGAGCTGCTCCTGCCGTTCCTTGATAAGGATGTCATGAAGGAATCCCTTTCCATCCATCCCATGCACAAGATAAGCGGCGAAGAGAAGAAGATCATCCTCCGGGAAGCAGCGGAAAGCATGGGCATGAGCAGGGACATCGCACGGCGGAAGAAGCAGGCTGCCCAGTACGGGAGCAACATCATCAATGGCATAGACAAGCTTGCCAAGCGGAAGGGATTTTCCCTCAAGAAAGACTATCTGGAAAGCCTGTGAGACTAGCGCTTATGCGCTTACTTGACCGTCGAGAAGATCTCGCCCTTCACCACCCGGGCATAGGCGGAGCCTGATTTCTTGTCATAGTAGGAGAATTGCACGAACAGCTTCTCCTTCTGCCCGGAGACAAAGCCTCCGGCGGAAAGCCCGCACGAGGTGAACGTAACATCCGTGACATTGCCGGGCACCCAAGGGTCAATTGACGAAGGGCTTGCTGTCGAGCAGCTGATGCCTCCCTGCTCAGAAGAGACCGAGAATGAGTTTGCCACAACAACATCGCCCAGCCCATTCTTCAAGCGCAGCTTCACTTGGCTGTTCGTCGCATCGATGAGATGGTTGATGCAGGTGAATTCAGCCCCTAAGTTGCAGCGGTCAGGCAATGCCTTGCTGGGATTGGTGATGCCGAAGTATGCCAGCGCTCCGATGACGATGAGGATGACGACAAATGCCCATGCGTAGGTGGTGAGGAATTCCAGCCCTACCTGCCCTCTTTTTCCGCTCAGAATGGTCCTCATCATATCCTCAAAAAACAAACAATGCCTTACCGCAGAGAGATATTTATAAACCTTTCTTATCACCCCCGTAACCATCTCTTTATCTTCCTCTAAAGGAAAAACACGTCCATGGCCGAACAGCAGAAGCCGGAACAGAAGCAGACCATCCTGCAGCGCGTGAAGGAGCTGGAGGACGAGCTTTCCTCCACCAAGTACAACAAGCGCTCGCAGGGCCACATCGGCCTCATCAAGGCCAGGATCGCCCTCCTGAAGGAGAAGCAGGAGCGCCGCGTCGCCGGCAAGGGCAAGAGCGAGGGCTTCTCGGTGAAGAGGAGCGGCGATGCCACCGTCATCATGGTCGGCTTCCCGAGCGTGGGCAAGAGCACCCTGCTCAACGCCTTGACCAAAGCCCAATCGCAGGTGGCGGCATATGCCTTCACCACCCTCACCTGCATCCCAGGCCTGCTGGAGCACAAGCACGCCAAGATACAGGTGCTGGATGTTCCCGGCATCATCTCAGGGGCAGCTTCCGGGCTGGGGAGGGGCAAGGAAGTGTTGGCCTGCGCGCAGAGCGCCGACCTGGTGCTGCTGCTGGTGGATGTCTTCCATCCTGATCACCTGCCCATCCTGGAGAAGGAAGTCTATGACTCCCACCTCCGCCTCAACAGGCGCAAGCCAGTCGTCAAAATCGTCCGGAAGGAGCGCGGCGGCATCGACATCGGCTCCACCGTGCGGCTCACCAAGCTGGATGAGGGTGCCATCAAGGGTATCATGCAGGAATTCCGCCTCAACAACGCGAGCATCGTCCTCCGGGACGACATAGACGCCGATGAGCTGATTGACGTCATCGAGGGCAACAAGAAATATGTCCCGGCCATCACCATCCTCAACAAGATAGACCTGGTGGACAGGCAGGAGCTCGAGCGCATCAGGCAGAAGGTGCATCCGGACATCTGCATCTCCGCAGGGGAAAAGATCAACATCGGCCAGCTGAAGGATCTCATCTTCGACAGGCTGGAATTCATCCGCGTCTTCTGCAAGCAGCAGGGCAGGAAAGCGGACATGGACGTCCCCCTCATCATGCGCCGCGGCTCGACGCTGAGGGACATCTGCGACAAGCTCCACCGCGATTTCTCGCGGAAATTCAGGTTCGCCCGCATCTGGGGGGCAAGCGCGAAATTTCCCGGGCAGAGCCTGCGGAGCCTCGACCATCAGGTGCAGGACGAGGATGTTGTGGAGATACACACGAGATGACGCCTTCATGATGTTCTTCGCACCGACGGAACAACACTTTTAAACAAAATCCCATTGCCTGCTCCGTGAAGCCATATGGCCCAAAAGGAACTTTCGGACTTGGTACTGATCCCGTATTCATCGATGAGGGGGAACGCAAGGCGCAGAGCCAGATCTTCCCTCATCGAGGATTTGAGGAATCCTGATCCCGAATCCGAGTTCGGGCAGATGATCCTCCCCTACCTCCCATTGCTGAGAATGCCGCTTGTAGGCACCCCTTTAAGCAAGGCGGGACTTTTATGGATGGAGCATTTCATGAATTATGACGCGCTGTTCCTTGTCAGCCCAAAGGCCGGCTATCAGGACAGGGAATATGGTCATGCTGTTTTTCGCGTGTACGAGAAGCCGTCCAGGGACGGTTTGCATCTTCCTGGTCTGCATATGTTCCACCTTTTGGTCCCAGGGGAATATCAAGGGCACGGGTTCGGGCCGCGCCTCTGCGAAGGAATGTTCATGGAAGCAAGACGGCGCAATCTTCTCCGTGTCCGCCTGGGGCAGGGCAAAGAGACTGAAAAAAGCAAAAAAGTGAGTCGCATTTACCGGAGACTGATGCAGAAGGGGGAGGAATTGGGAGTAAAGGCAATAGAAAATCCTGGGCTCGGAGAGAACTGGGCGGAGATTATGCCCGGAAAAATCCCTCAAACATACCCAACATACTCCGCGAACATAAACGCCTACGCCGCTTCTCTGATGAATAAACTCTAGCTCCTCTTAGCCAAGGAGGAATACAGTTCATTGAGCTCCTCATACACCTCCTTGCGCTCATGGTACTCCAGTTTCAGGTAGAGCTCGCGCGCTCTGGCATACTCCTTCCTCGCACCGCTGCCATCCCCTGCCGCCAGGCGCTCTTTTGCCCTCTCCACCGCACGGGCATATTTCCTGAACCGCGGGCCTCTTTTTGAGGTGTCCTGTTCCTTCCCTGTTTCCTGCTCGCCGCCTGCTCCCGCATCCCCTGCGTCCGTTCCCTCCCCAAAGGCTTCCCGGTCCATCTGCCTGGCGATGCTCCCCGGGCCAATGGCATGCTCTTCCGGCATTTTTTCAGGGATGATTGCCGGCTGCATGAGGAGGTCATCCTTGCTCGGGCTGTAAGTGGACGGCATGAACAGGGAGGATATCGTTCCGAGCCCTCCTTTCGCTCCCGCTATTTTCCTCCTCAGCATGAAAATCTCATTCTCCACCGCAATGCGGCGCTGCTGCAAATCGGTGATGGCCTTCCGCATCTTTTCGGCCCGGGAACGCATGCGCTCCGCCGCTTTCTTCCCGGAAGCAAGTCCCTTCGCGATTTTCTTTCTTTTCCCCTGCGCCTTGCTGGGGTGCTTCTGTCCGGATTTCCCGCCATCACCCTGCCCGGGCAAATGTCCGGAATCGTCAAGTTCACCCTCTTTGCGGCTGAGCAGCGCTTCATGCGACTCGATCTTGGCAAGGAGCACTCTGAATTCCTCCCATGATGATGGCAGGCGGGAAAGTATCTCCTGTTTTTCCTGCTCGGCATGTCCCATGCTCTTGGTGTCGTGCGCAATCGCCTGTTGCTTCCCCTCACGGGCCTTCTTCCTCTCTTCATCCCTCTTTTGCTGCCGCGCTTCCTCGCGACGGGCTTTTTTCTGCTCCCGCAGCTCCTCCCTCTGCCGCTGTGCTTCTTCCCGCCGCTCCTGCTCCTCTTTCCGGTGCTGGTGGAACTTGTTCTCCTCTTTGACGAGTTTCTGGTAGAGCGAGGTGATGGAGTTATACACCTTCTTTTTCTCCTCCATGCTGAAAGAATGATACTTCCTGATGATAGCCTCGTAATCACGCCGCGCCTTCTTGAAGTCTCCCCTGTTGAGGCCATCAGTCGCAAGGCCGATGAGGGTGTCCATGCCAGACATCCTCTTCTTGGACGCCGTCGTGATTGTGCGGGCTCCCCCCGTCCCTTTTTCTTTTTTGCCGAAAACGAGCAGCCTGAGCACCTCTATGCGCTGCTTCCGTCTTTGGAGTGCGAGCTTCTCCCTTTCCAGCCTCATCTTTTCCGCTTCTTCCTCTTTCCGTTCGCGCTCCTCTTCCGACAGCTTCCTGCCGAAGATGGCGATCTTTGCATCCTTGACCAGCCGGACGCCGAGCTGCACCCGGTGCCCTTCTCTTTCCTTCCTGATGCGCTCCTTCTCCCGCATCCTTTCCTGCTCAAGCCTCCGCCGTTCCTTCTCTATTTCCAGCTCCTCGAGGCGCCTCTGCTTCTCCTCTTCTGTCCTTTGCCTTTCCGCCTCAAGCCGCCTTCTTTCTTCTTCTGCCCCCCTGTTTTTGTCCTGCCTCTTCCTTGTCGGGAGGATGGCGGACCTGAGCATCTGCATGAGCCGCCTGACCTGGTGCTCCCGGTGTTTCATTTTCTCTTCCTTAATCTGCTCTTTCTCCCTCTGGATTTGCAGCGCATCGAGCTTCCTCTGCTTTCCCAACTCTTCCTCCCCCTGCCGCTTTTCGTGCTCGAGTCTCCGTAGTTCCCGTTCTATCTCCAGCTCCTTCAGGCGGCGCTTCTCCTCCTCATCCCTCTTCCGCTCCGTTTCGCGCAGCTTCTGTTCCTTCCGTTCAAGACGCTTCCTGTCTCGGGATTCCATCCATGCGGCAAACCACCCTTCCCCTTTGCGTTCCTGTTCCCGGCGGGGGAATGTCTTGGCGACCTTCACGTAGAGGAAAGCCCAGAGGAAAAAGTAGAAGTAGAGGGCGATGGCCAGCAGCAGCACGACGACCGCTATGGACAGGCCGGAGCAGAGGGAATCTCTCCTGCAGAAGGCCAGAAAGCCGGGCGCTCCGCTCCGCTCGTTCGGGTCGACGACCTCAAAGACGTACGAGGATGTTCCCACGGAATTGCCGAGCCTGGTCTCCGCCCCGAAGACATAGGATCCCGGCGGCAGGTTTTTCGGCAGGGAAATCGTCTTGAAGAACGAGGCCTGCGTCTTCACCACGGCCGTCTCCTGCTCGGTGATGAGGGTGTTGCCGTGGAGATCCTTCACCACATATCTCATCTCGACATTCTCGGCATCTATGCTCTGGAGGTTGAAGAGCCTCACCTCGACGACAAAATCCTTCCCCTGCTCAATCTTCCTGTCGAGGGAGACGGGATTGAGATTGGTGTCGAAGAGCACGTTGGCGCTCTCTATCTCGGCGATGAGCGGTATTTCCTGCGAATACTCCCCGGATTTCACCGCGAGATTGCCTATGTAGACGCCAGGCTGCTGCTCGATCCCTTTTTCCTTGTCTGCCGAGCGGAACGAGACCTTCACCACTTTCGTCTGGCCGGGCATCAGGGAGAATTCGGGGGAATCGACCGAAACGAGGCCCTCCAATCCACCATAGTTCAGCGTTATCTGCTGCTCCCTGTCCACGATGTTCATGATGCGGAACTGCTCTTCGGCGAACTCCCCTTCCTTGAGCAGCACCTTGATGAGGAGGTGATCGGCGGAGAATGGCGGCGAGGAGGCCTTCTGGAAGCTCTGCGAGATGTATGCCTTGTTCTGGACGTAGAAGATGCCGCCCCCCGCAATCAGTACGGCGAACAGGATGACGATGAAAAGCAGCAATGGGGCGCGGAGGTTGTGCTTGCGCGCATGCATCTCCTCCATCTTGCGCATTTGCCCGGCCCTGTTCCGGCTCACGGCGCACCTCCACGGAAAGGGCGCACAGAAGGCGGAGAAATCAGACTACTATTCACGTGTCCACCTCTTTTTCATCTCGCACAACTTCCATCCCTACCGGGAATGATGTTATAAATACCTTTCGGTAGATTTATAATGGAAAAGGGAAGGAAAACAGAATACTTCAATTCAGGGTTTCTTCTTCCCCATCGCGATCTGCCGCACGACATCCTCGACCTGTTTCCGGCTGCGGTTGACGATGGTGTAGGTGTAGAATGTCAATCCGATGACGAACAGGAAGCCGACGGTCACGAGCAGGTCGAATGTCCGGGCAAAGCTCAGCGTGCTCACGATTGGATTGAGCCAGTTGGGAAACAGCGATATGGCAATGAACATGATCCAGAGCACCATCCACAGGAGGTATTCGCCGCTGCCGAATTCCTTCCGCTTGTATTTCAGGAACGTGTAGTACATCATGAACACCCCGAACAGCGCCCCCGCAATCTGGATTCCAAGCACCATGATTCATCCCCCGTTTCCCGTCACTTTCCACCGCAGCAGGTTCGCCACGATTTTCACCCCGTCCAGGATGGTGGTCCCCTTGTACCTGTCCGGATAGAGCGTCTCGATGGGGACGACTGCATATTTAATCCTATGCCTCCCCACCTTCGCGACCATCTCGGATTCCATGCTGTAGTCGTTTGCCTTCCACCTGATCCTGGCATACGCTTCCCTGGTGAACGCCCGGAACCCCGATTGCGTGTCGGGGATGGAAACATGGTAGAGGAGGGTGGTCATTCTCGTGATGAACCAGTTGCCGAACCTGAGGATGGCAGGCATCTTCCGGTTGAGCGTCCGGCATCCGAAGACCATGTCCGCTCCCTCCAGGGCCCTGAGGAAGCGCGGGACATCCTCTGGCTTGTGCTGCGCGTCCGCATCAAGGGTGATGATGGCATCCGCTCCCCGCGAGATGGCGTAATCGCACCCGGTCTTGAGCGCTGCCCCCTTGCCGAGATTGATGATGTGGCGGAGCACGGTCGCCTTCCCCTCTTTCGCGACCTCTGATGTGCCGTCTGCCGATCCATCATCGACGACCACGACATGGCTGGAGAAATTCCGTGCCCGCTTCACGACAGGCCCGAGGCGCTTCGCCTCGTTGTATGCGGGAATGACCACCCATGTGTTTTTGGCTTTCATCGTTTACGCTGACACGGATGCGTTTCCGGATTCTCCGGTTGCCGGATCCCCATTCTCTCCGGCAGAGGATGTATCGGTGGGTTCTGGCTGGGCGGAGACGGAGGCATTCTCTATCTGGTCCAGCGCATCGACATATTTCTGCTCGATGTGCGCCTTTCCGCCGTTCCAGTTGGTCCTGTATACCTTGACATCAGTCCCGATGAGCCCGCGCTCCTTGAAGAACGGCTCGAAATATCGCAGGCCGTGACCGTCCATGTAGAACATGACCGTGAACATGCTGCCCGTCAGCTCCGGGCTTGAGATGATCGCGGTGAAGGTGTCCCTGTTCTCCGGGATGAACGTCAATCCCGCGTCGACGGTGCTGCCGTTCATCTGGTCCATCTGCCTGATTTCCACACCCTCGCGCGTCGCATACGCTATCCCTTTCGGCCGGACGACGCCGTTCTGGGAGAGGGCGTAGGCATCCTTTGAGGTGTAGTTGAAGAGGAACCCGTTGCTGCACCGGAAGAGCTGCTCCTGGGGGGAGGTGCGGCTGCAGGAGATGCTGCTTGCGTAGCCGGGCCACGGAGCGACCCAGCGGTTGCCTTCTTCCTCCGTCTGGATGGCGCTGACCTCGAAATAGGTGTTCTCCGCCTTGTCGCGCGAGTAGTTGTACTTGCTCATGAGGTACGCGACGCCTTCCTCTTTCGTCTCCGGGCGCACGTTATACCAGATGTCCGCGCGCTCGAAGTCCCAGCTTCCGAAGTGGCCCCATACGCCGCTCTTGCCTATCATGTCATTGGATGCGATGACTATCCCTTCCGGAGGGGAGCAGTGCGTGAGGCTGACCACTTCTGCGGCGGTTTCTTTCCGTATCCCTTTTTTCTCCAGCATCTGCTGCGCTTCCCCTTTTGGAAGCACGCCTGCGTCATTGATCATCTGTATTGACGAAGCCATATTTTTTGTCTCTTCGTAGAGGATGGTAACGGGTTTTCCGCCTCCCGAGCAATCCAGCATGCGCAGAATCCCAAGCGCCTGCTTCTCATTGCCGGTCATGAAGAGTTTGCCCACCCAATACGCAGGAGGAAACGTCTGCGTCGTGCCGTCAAAGGTGACGGGCCTTTTGGCGATCTCCTTGAAGTGGTGGCCGAAATCCCACCAGGAGGTGATGATGGCATTGGGCTGCGATTCTTCCTTGATGGCGGTAAGGGCGTGCCACCAGGCATCGTTCATGATGGGAAGATCCCCCTCTGCAACGCCATATGCCGCCTTCACCGGCCCGATGAGCAGCAGGCTGAAGAGGATGACAAGAAGCGAAGCGCTGATTGCCTTGTGCACATGCAGCTCCCTGGAGAGCCATCGGGAGAAGAGCGCATAGAGCATGCCGATCGCCGCGCCGAAGGCGACAGAGTAGGCGGGCGCGAGGAGAAGCGTGAAGCGGATGCCCTTGATGGTCGCGTAGCACGTCGCCACGAACCACAACGCGAGCAGGATGCCGAAGCGGACGTCCTTCCTCCCCTGCGCGTCGCGCTTGAGCAGGGCAAGGATGATGCCCGCTACCCCCAGATAGAACAAGAATTTGCCGCCCACAGACTGTATCGCCTGATTGAGCGAGCCGGTGTTGAGCTCCGCCACCGTGGTGAGCACGTTCGGCCAGAGGCTTGCCGTCACCGGCTCTTTGATGGTGGTGAAGCTCAAGGGGCCGAGGGCAGCCCCCAGGAACTGGGAGAAGCCGCGGAAGAAGGAAACCACAATCGCCGACGCGAGGACAAACACCGCCATGCCCATGACCAGGTGGAACTCGTCCCTCTGCCTGAAGAACGCAAGCTTCTGCTCCCTGAGCTTCTTGAAATCCCTGATGATGAGGTAAAAGAACGAGAGCGCCGCCATGCCCATGATCAGGTCAAAGATGAACCACCATCCGCCTCCCCAGGCGAAGGAGAAGAAGCCGACGGAGATGCCGGCAGCCGCGCCGATGGCGGCCACTTTCCATAATTTGTCCCGCTCGAATATCTCGAAGAAGAGCCATGTGATGAGGAGGGGGAAGAACAGCACCCATCCGTCATTGTCCGCATGGCCGTACAGCGACCTTCCGAGGAATGCGGTGTTGACCGCGAACATCGATGCGGCAAACAGGCCGCCGACGGGATTGCTGATTTTTAGCGCGATGAGGAAGATGAGGAGCGTGGACAGCGCGGCCACGAGCACGGGATAGAGCGACATGCTCTGCACCAGCGTCAGCTGGCTGTTGAAGACCGTCAGGAAGCCATGGAAATAGGCGAGGAAGTAGGAAGGGAACATGTCGGGAAACACGAATCTCCCGAGAGGGGCGAGCTGCAGGGCGTCATAGGGCCTGCCGTCCCTCAGTTCGTCTCCGGGATGGCCATGGTCGAGGATGTTCTCCGCATAGCGCATCCAGTAGTAGGTGTCGATGTCCGGCATATAGGGGATGCCCTGATCATCCTGAAAGTGCTTCTTGTACTCGTTTGAGTATGCTGCTATCGTCTGGCTGATCTGCGGCCAGTTCTGCTGCAGCTGCTTCTGGAACTCCGCATTGACGAGCGCGTCCCTGTTCTGCGCGGGAAGGTTGGGATACTGGGCAGTTATCTGGCCCGCGATCTGGCTCCTGATGCCGTTGAAGACCGTGTCCTGCGCCCATTGGTCGGTGATGGGAAGTCCCGCGGCATGCATGCGGACGTTGATCGCGAGGATGATGGGGATCAGCGCGAGGAAGAATATCCCGTACTTCCTGAGGAACGAGGCGGCTTTGCCCCAGTCCACGGAGACGTCATCCTCCCCCCTCTCTTTCGGCTCTTTGGAGGAGCCGCCTTCCGTGAACATGCCCTTGAGCTTTTTTCCCATCCCCCTAAAATCGATGGAGATCTCGTCATCCTTCCGCTCTCCCGCCGATTTTCCTTCTGAACTTTGGCCGTGATGGTCATGCGTATGGTGTGTATGGCCGCCGTCCTCATGCTTCTTCTCCGGCGCCTTTTCGGAAAACCACTTCTTTATTGTGGAGAAATCGATGGAGATCTCGTCATCCCCTGGCTTTTCATCCTGGACAGCCTCCTTTGCGGCACGCAGATGCTGCTCCTGAGGATGGTGCTTTGTTTCTTCTTCCACGCCGTAAACCCTTCCGTACGAAAGAGAGGCGTTTTAAAAAGCTTTCCCCTTGCATTTTTTCTTTTCCTTGCAGCCGGAAAAAGAAAATCCCGACTAAAAGAACATGCTTCGCGGAACGGGCATATGCGCTTTTTGGCTTATCCCCATGCTTTCTTTACAAAAGAAAAGAACCGCGGCTCGCGCAGGGCGAGGTTGAGCAGCAGCGGGATGGGGGTGTCGCGGTCGTATCTTCCCAGGACGCGCCGCACTTTCCCGGAATCCATCAGCCCGAGCAGCCTGTCGTAGTCCTCATTAGAAAACCGGTTGAGCATGTTCCTCATCCCGAGGTGCAGCCACAGTTCCTTCCCGGATGCCATCTTGTATGCCAGATTGTAGTTCCTGCCATGGACGATGCAGTCGCACAGCGTATGCGCGGCTTTCATGCTTGGGATGATGCCTCCTCCCGTCGTGGCCTTGACCTGCGTCGCGGCATCCCCGATAAGGTACACATTCCCTTTCTGGAGCTGCTGCCGCGGGTTGTAGAGGGGGATGATGCCGGACTCCCAGCACAGGATGTCCCGCTTCCCAGTCATCTTCCCGAGGAACCTGTAGAACAGCGGCTGCGCGTCTTTCATGGCGCCGAGCCCAATCCGCACCGTGTCCTCGCTTTCCGGTACCACCCAGCCGAAGAATCCCGGATAGTCCTCGCCGAAATGCGTCTCGAACGCCTCCCCGCCCATCTTCAGCTTCACCTTCGCCTGCATGCCGATGTAAAACCGGTTGTTGTGCGGGATGCCCGCTGCCCTGGCCACCGCCGAATACGGGCCGTCAGCGCCTACAATGGCGTCCGCCTTTACTTCTTTTATCTCATTGCTTTTTTTGTCTTTGAGCGTTACTGAATGTGCAGCCGATGAGAGGAACTTATGGCTGAGAAGGATCCGGGCGCCTGCCTTTTGGGCCTTGTCCGCGAGGAACCGGTCGAACCTGTTGCGCCACATCACGATCTCGTCGACATCTGCCGTCATCCGTCTCTGCCTGCTGACGACGACCACTTTCCTGCACCTGTTGGCGATGACGCTCTTGGGAAGCGTCACGAACTTCTCGATGCTTCCGGTCACGATGCCCGTGCACTGCACCGGGCTGCCGACGGCATCATGCTCCTCGACGAGCGTGACGTCCTTCCCCCGCTTCGCCAGCAGATAGGCGAGATAGCTGCCCGCGGGCCCCGCCCCTATTATGGTTATCATGGGTTCGGATGCTTCTCTTGCGTTAAAAACGTTTCTTTGCCTGCCCATTCCTCCCCCTTGGACTGTTAATCATAAAAACATTTTAAAGCAGGCAGGATACTGTCTTTGTATGGTACAGAGGCGCGGCGCCAGGAGCATATTCCTCCCCTTGCTGTGCATTGCCCTGTTTGCCCTCACCATCGCCGTCCACGGCATCTTCATCTGGGCTTCCCTGGCGCCGTTGTTTGTCTTTTTCCTTGGTAGGGAGTCATGGAAGCGAATCCTCGCCGGCGCCGCGGCCGCGGCGCTGTCCTGGGCTGCCATCGCGGGATACTGGACGTACTCGTACAGCGCGCTCATCTTCGCCCTTGTCATCATCGGGGTCTCGCTGTTCCTCTTCCTCTTCCTCTGCACGGCTGCATTCATGCTGCGGGCGTTCCCTCCCTGGCTTTCCCTCTTTTCCGTTCCGCTTGCGTGGATTGCCCTGCAGGAGCTCTTCTCGCATTCCGTCATCGACAGCTACTGGGCTTCCTTGGCGATATTCTCCCCTTCGCTCTCCCCTCTCCTCGGCATTGTCGGCAGGGAAGGCACGACGTTCCTCATCATCCTCGCCAATGTCCTCTTTTCCTTCGCTCTTTCCCTCCCCCGGGACAGGATGTTCCGCGCCATGTCCGCTCTTCTGGTTACCGCGCTTCTCTCCATAGCGGGCTTTTCATACTTCCTGGAGCCGCAGGGCGACCCCTTCACGGTCGCGCTCGTCCAGCCAAATATCCAGCGCTCATGGGAATGGCGGATGGCCCACGTGGAATCGGACATCCTGCCCCTGCTCGAGAACATGACGCTGAGCGTGGCGGCGAGAAACCATCCGGATGTCATCCTCTGGCCGGAATACGCCGTCCCCGACGATGTCTTCCTCAGGCCGCATCTCGCCCGGCGCCTCGGCGACCTCTCCCGCGCGGCGAACGCCACGCTGATCCTCGGCAGCCTGCGGTGGACCGGCGGCTCCTATTCCGACAGCCAGCCCTACAAGAACGATGTCGTGCTCGCCTTCTCCCCTCAGGGAGAGCTGCTCTCCGCATACACCGCTTCCCACCCACTTCCCTACGAGCCGCAGACGCTGCCGGCGGAGAGGATGGAGCTGCTCACGCTCGGCGGCGAAGCCATAGGCGCGAGCCTGTGCTACGAGGAGACGCAGAAGGATGTTTCCCGGTTTCACCGCGCCTCCGGCGCGCGCTACGCCGTGTCGCTCGCCAATGACCTGGCGTTCACCCGATCTTCCGTCGGCCTGCGCCACTCCTCGCTCTACTCCAGGCTCAACGCGGTCGAGAGCGGCATGTATGTCCTGCGCGCCACCAACACCGGCATCACGCAGGTCATCAACCCTTATGGGAAGGTTGTCGGGCAGCTCCCTTCCAACAGCCGCGGCATCCTGGTGAGGACCATCTACCTTCCTCCGGCGCACTGACGATACGCTTCCTGTTTTTCCCGTCGGTGACGGGGCGCGCCGGACTGCTGCATCCTCCTGCTCCCGCCAGTTTCCCCCTTGGGTTCCACCCGTCTCCGTTTTTTTGAGTAGCATCCAGTAGTGTCAATTATGTATTTATTCAAGAGTGGTTACAATATCGAAACATTTAAATAGGAAATGCCGTTGCCGCTGGTCTGGGCACTAATCTGTCACAAAACAATCGTTGGGGGTATTGCTATGGCACCTAGAACTATGAAAAATACTGCGCTTGCGGCTGCACTCGCCACAGGCCTTGCAGGGGCTGCTCCTTCCAAGCCTGCCGAGGCTTATGGTATGGGAGCCATGGTTGCTCCGATGATTATCAATCTAGCCGCGAAGGCTATTTTCAGTTCTGCATTCAGAGGACGCGGACACCAGTATCATGAGCCATTTGACATCAATCCTCATTTCGGTCCGGCTGAATTCAGCGGTCAGAGAGATGTTATAGGATATAGTGTGAGGAGCAGAAGTTCCCCTCATAATGCATACATCCGCGACTGCCGTGATGGAACACTCGCCGCGAAATTCCAGGGCCAGAATTATCACCTCACTCCCAACCCCGGCTTGGAGGGGACTCTTATCCTTACTCCGGTGGAGGGCAATCCTTGCGCTTATGGGGCGGAACGGGGAAGAAATGCCCCTGCTTTCAATAGATATGGGGGCCGAGTCAATGGCGGGTTCCAATCGATGAGAGTTCCCGTGACGGAAAATGTCATTGGCGATAACAGTAAGGTTGAAATCTATCTGGGAATCGCCCACAAAGATGGGAGGAAAAGGTCCGAATATGGCGTCGGAAGTTCGGATATAAGAATTACTGACCAAAAAGATACTACCGGAGCAGTGGCACGATCTGCGTATGACCTTGTTAAGGCCACACTTCCACCTGAAGTGTTTGAACAAGCCCTTAGGAATGCAGTCCCGCAACGTACCAAGACTCACAAAAGGGATTGGCAGACCGTATGGAATGTTTGGACTGAAATCAATGGAGACACCTTCAACAATTTGTGTGGATATGGCACTCTTAAAATGGACAAGGAACGAGAGCCTCGGTACGGTGCCGACGTGTGCGGGCGCGGAAAGCCAACGCCGAACGGTAAAGTGCTGTACGGCCTCCAGATTGTCGTTCCGCAGGATGCGATGAAAGAACCATTCAGGGCTTATGTTCCCGGGCCTGGGAAAAAGTAACGTTACTCTTTCCCTCGGCAACATCCTGTACAATGAGCTGAGGAGATCCTCTGTTGGACATGAAAACCATCAACCCAAATCATGGATTTGCCCGTATTCTCACTTTTCTGTGTATAATAATGTCAGTCCTTTCCCCCCTTGCCTTTGCGGGTGATGAAGGCGGCTTTGACGGAGGTTTTGACGACGGCTTTGACGGGTCAATAGACACAGGCACCGGTGACGATGGTGGCTTCTTCGGACCAGACACAAATGACGATGGTGGCTTCTTCGGACCAGACACAAATGACGATGGTGGCTTCTTCGGACCAGACACAAATGACGATGGTGGCTTCTTCGACGACGACTTCATAGATAATGGCCTCGACGACGATCTTGACGACGACGATTTTGATGACGATCTTGACGACGACCTCGACGACGATCTTGACGACGACGATTTTGATGACGATGACCACCTTGATGACGATTTTGAAGAATGCGACGACGACCTCGACGGCGACTGTGACATAGAAGACTGCGACTTCGACTTCGACGGCGATTGCGAGCTTGACGACTGCGACGTGGATTTCGACGGCTTCTGTGACGAAGGGGACGGTTTCAGGTTCCAGAGATTCTTCCATTTCCCGGGCTTCCCTGACTTCCCTCTTTTCCCGCCGGGCAGCAACGACGTCTGCCTGAACATCGCGGGCATCCAGACGCACGTCCCTGCAGGCCTTGTGGCGGACGGGAACGGCAACTGCGTCTCTTCGACTATTGATGTCTGCCCCAACATTCCGGGCGTGCAGACACACGTTCCGTTTGGAAAGATACTGGACCAGAACGGCAACTGCGTCCCTGGCGGAATTGATGTCTGCCAGAACATCGCCGGCATCCAGGCCACCATCCCCGCCGGATTGGTAGCGGACGGGAACGGCAACTGCGTCTCACCGGGCATCGACGTCTGCTTGAACATCCAGGGCGTGCAGACCACCATCCCCGCCGGATTGGTAGCGGACGGCCACGGCAACTGCGTCCAGCCGCAGAACGACGTCTGCCCCAACATCCAGGGCGTGCAGACACAAGTGCCTGCAGGATTCATCGTTGACAACAACGGCAACTGCGTCCCGGCCAATGACGTCTGCCCCAACATCCAGGGCATCCAGACGACCATTCCAGCAGGATTCGTGCTCGACCAGAATGGCAACTGCGTCCCGGCCAATGACGTCTGCCCCAACATCCAGGGCGTGCAGACGGCTGTGCCGGCAGGCATGACACTCGACCAGAACGGCAACTGCGTCCCGGTTGGAAACGACGTCTGCCCCAACATCCAGGGCATCCAGACGCATGTCCCCTCAGGATTCACCATCGACAATAATGGCAATTGCGTGCCCATAGGGAACGACGTCTGCCCCAACATCCAAGGAGTGCAGACCACGGTCCCTCAGGGTATGGTCATCGACCAGAATGGCAACTGTATCCCCGGCAATGATGTCTGCCCCAATATCGGGGGCGTGCAGACTACCATCCCGGCAGGCATGGTCATCGACCAGAATGGCAACTGCGTCGCAGCTCCAACGGACGTCTGCCCCAACATCCAAGGCACCCAGACGGTTGTGCCCACGGGCATGGTCATCGACCAGAACGGCAACTGCGTCTTCCCGGCCCAGAACCACCCGCCTGTCCTCGACCCCATCGGCAACAAGGTCGTCAACGAGGGGCAATTGCTCCAGTTCAACGCCACCGCGTCAGACCCTGACGGAGATAATGTGACCATCTCAGCAGTCAACCTGCCGAGCGGCGCATCCTTCAACGGCCATGTCTTCAGCTGGACGCCGAGCCTGACGCAGTCAGGATTCTATTCCGTGACGTTCATCGCCAGCGACGGCTCGCTGACGGACTCCGAGACAATCCTCATCACGGTCATTGACATCAACCCGAACCACCCGCCTGTCCTCGACCCCATCGGCAACAAATTCACCAACGAGGGCCAGCTCCTCCAGTTCGGCGTCACCGCGTCAGACCCTGACGGAGACACGGTCTTCATCACCGCGACGAACCTTCCGGCAGGCGCGTCCTTCAACGGCATGGCGTTCACCTGGACGCCCGGGTTCCAGGATGCGGGCATCTATTTCGTCACCTTCACCGCGAGCGACGGCCTCCTGACGGATTCAGAGACCATCACGATAACGGTGGGAAACGTCAACAGGCCTCCGACGCTCAATCTGGTGGACAAGATCATCGAGGTGGGAAGGAAGCTGGTGTTCTTTGTCGTGGGGGTTGACCCGGACCAGGATCCTCTCACCTACAACGCATCCAACCTCCCATCCGGATCAAAGTTCTTCAACCAGAAGTTCACGTGGGTGCCAAACCAGAGCCAGCTCGGCAGGCATAATCTCAGCTTCAGCGTCACCGACGGCCAGTTCACCGCCTCGGACAACATGACCATCACCGTCATCGAGAGGACCATCAAGCGCCTCCTGCTCCTCGACGCGAGCTTCCCCGACGGGGAAGTCGTCCGCACGGGAGAGCCGCTCCTGGTGCTGGTCAGCGTCGAGAACGACGGCACGGTCGACCTCAAGGACGTCCGTGTCAGGGCCTACATCATGGACCATGGCATCGAGCTGGTGAGCGACACTTTCGACCTCCACGCGAATTACATCGCCTCCCGCGCCCTGGTATTCAGCCTGCCGGACAGCCTGGAGCCGGGCGTCTACTACGTCGGCTTCTCCATCGCCAACGGCGACGAGAGGAAGGTCGTCTACAGGGAGTTCACGCTCATATAAATGCGGCGCCTTGAGAGGCTAAAAAACCGCAAGGTTTATATACAAGTTGTATTTACTGATAAATGGTTACAATAAATATTCACCAGGATAGAAGATAAAAACTCAACACAACCAATCGGGGGTAATACAGATGAGCATTGCAAAACACATCGGCATCTTTGTCGCATCACTCGTGATGATGCTCGCATTCGCGTCCAGCGCGCTGGCGACGATAACCATTGAGTCAGTGAGATATGACGCCAACACATTGACCCCCAGTTCTACTAACTTCATTTTTGCTGCGGACCGCGGCCAGAACGTCCCTGTAAAGGTGCAGGTGAAGTCCGATGTCGACGTGGACAATGTCCAGGTCGAGACCGTGCTGCGCGGCTATGACCACGACGACATGGTCGAGGACATCACCGACACCTTCGACATGAAGGCCGGCGTCACCTATGTCAAGAAGCTCACCCTTCCGATGAACCTGAGAGTCGATCAGGACCAGTATAAGCTCAGGGTCCGCGTTTCCGACAGGGATTCCCCAACCGTCGAGCAGACATACGAGTTGAGGGTTGAGGCGGAGCGCCACAGCCTGAACATCCGCGATGTCGTGCTCAACCCGGATGCCGAAGTCATGGCAGGCCGCGCATTGCTCGCCTCCGTCAGGATCCAGAACACCGGACAGAAGGACGAGAAGGACATCCAAGTGAAGGTCTCCATCCCGGATCTCGGCGTTTCCGCCACCAGCTACCTGGATGAGATCGAGAAGGAAGATGACAATGATGATGCGAAGACATCCGAGGAGATGTTCCTCAGGATTCCCGCCGATGCAAAGACCGGCGTCTATACCGTAAAGGCAGAGGTCATCTATGATGACGGCGACGAGAAGGTCACCAAGGAAGAGCAGGTGCGCGTCGTTGCTGACAGCACGCAACAGAAGCCTGCTGAGCCTGCATCCCAGGATAAGACCATCATCACTCTTGTCAGCGACGTGCAGAACGCGAACGCAGGGAGCGAGGCATCATTCCCGCTGACCATCACCAACGCAGGCTCCAACTCCAAGGTCTACACCATCATGGTGGACGGCGCGAGCTGGGCAACCTTCAGGGTGAACCCGACGAACGTGCTGGTCGTTGATGCCGGCGATTCCAAGGCGGTCACGGTCAACGCGGCTGTCGCGGCCAATGCGGCTGCGGGAACGCAGTCGTTCATGGTGACGGTCATGGCTGACGGCAAGGTCCTGAAGCAGATTCCGCTCAAGGTGAATGTCTCCGGCGCGGCCACGAAAGACGGCGCTTCCCTCAAGAAGGTGCTTGAAGTCGGCCTCATCGTGCTGCTCATCCTGATCGTGGTGATCGGCCTCGTGCTCGGCTTCACCCGCAACAGGGAAGACAGCGGCGAGAACACCGACGACAAGAGCTATTACTAGCCTTGTTTTTTTGTTTTTTCCTTTCCTTCATTGCTTCTCTTGACAGATTCCTTTAGCGATGGACACTCGCAAGGGAGGATATCGATGCGCTGTATCATACCACTACTGCTGGCATTCTTCGTGGCCGTCGTGGCGCTCCCCATCGCTGCGGCGCAGGAAGACTTCACCGCCTCGGCCGAGCAGTCCGTTTCCCTCTGCCCGTGCTCGGGACAGGGCTATTACGTCACCGTCACCAACACCGGCGCCCAGGAATCAGCCTATTCGCTCTCCGTCAACGAGGAAGTCAAGGGCTGGGTGACGATATCCCCGGACACGTTCTCCCTGCCGCCCAATGCCGCGGGGAAAGTCCCTGTCTACATCACTTCTCCATGCGAAGCGCAGGGAACCATTCCGTTGACGCTCCTTGTTTCCACCTCAAACGGCTTGGCCAAGGCCTTGGCGCAGCAGATCACCTTCGTGCCGTGCTATGGCTTCAGCATCGCTTCCGGCAAGCCGGTCGTGTCAAAGGCGCAGGGCACGCTCGCGTTTGAGCCCCATGATGCCCCGTACGAGGCGTGCGCCAAGGGCGCCATCACCATCCCCCTTCTCGTGAAGAACACCGACGCGCTCTTCGACAACAGCTACTCATTCGCCGTCGACGATCCTGAGGCTTCGCTCTCCGTTTCCCAGTTTGGCCTCAAGAAAGGGGACTCGGGTGTCATTTTCCTGGACTATGCCCCCCCATCCGCGGGAACAAAGACACTGGCGGTGCAGGGCACGGCATCCCTGGGAGGGGTCCGGGCAACCAAGACACTGCGCGTCGCCGCCAGGGACTGCTATGATATCTTCCTCGACATCCCCCGGGACAGGGCAGAGATGTGCGGAAGCATCCCCGGAAGGGAAGTCTTCCAGGTGTCCAACAAGGGCATCTATCCGGAGAACATCACGCTCTCCGTTGAAGGCGCGGGCTGGGCCTCAGTGGACAGGAGTTCATTCCTCCTCAACCCGCTGCGCAGGACCAACAGGACGCTCATCCTCAATCCTCCTCAGGACATGGATTCCAGCGCCGTCATCACGGTCAGGGCATCGCTGGCCGGCAACCCTTCTGTCACGGCGCAGGACTCTCTCACCCTCACTGTCCACCCCCTCTACGAATGCTACGGCGCGGGTGTGGATCTCAAGGAAAAGATCACGGTGAAGGGGGAGAAATACATCTCCCTTGACATCATCAACACCGGCCTGAGGCCCGCGGCATTCTCATGGAACATCTCCGGACTATCGTGGGCATCGCTTGACGCTGGGCAGGCGTCCCTCAATCCGAACGGGCAGTATCATGCCACCCTCCACCTCTTCCCGCCGCAGAACCTGAGCGCAGGAGACTATCCGCTCACACTCGCCATCTCTTCGGAGCATTCCCTGGCCACGAGGCAGATCGTCGTCGAGTACAGGCCCGAGCACCCTGCCGTCAGGGCGTTCAAGCAGTTCATGCACCAGTACAGGTATTATCTCTACATCCTCGCCGTCCTGCTCATCGCGCTTTTCATCTTCAGGAAGCGCGTCATCTCCTCCTCCAAGGAGGCATGGAGGCAGCGCCAGATAAGGAACGTGAGGCGCCAGTCATTGGAGAAGGCGCGGCAGGTCCGCATGGAGGCGGCCGCGAAGAGGAGGAAGAAGCAGCCCGTTGCCGAGGAAGAGCCGGAGCAGCTCACCGGATTCAGGATATTCTCCCTGACGCTTGTCTCTGCGGCGATTGTGCTGGGCATCCTGCTTGTCGTCTATCCGACGGTCACAATAAATTTTTTCAGGGCATACTGGATCGTTGCAGCAGCGGTTGTCGGCCTCGCAGCGATTGTCATCTTCCTGCGGCGCAGGAAGGGAAGGAGACGGAAGGGATATCTTTCTTAGGCGCTTGAGCTACTGGCAGAATCGTAAAGAAATATAGTGGGGACGCTGGGATTTGAACCCAGATCCGAAGCTGTCTATAGGGAGTTTCCTGTCATCGCCCTGCGGCTCATCTCTCCACTTCTGGAGGCTCCTATTCTAGCCAGGTTATACTACGTCCCCTTGCCCCGGAGAATTTCCAGACGCTATTTAAAGATATTGCTCAGAATTTGAGGACGTCTCCGATGGATGTTTTTGATTTCCGTATCGTCCCCACCGGCACTTCTATTATGTAGAGGCACGGCTTCTTCGGCGTGCAGAACGTGAACGGCCTGAAGTTCTCCTTGATGTCCGCCACCCTTTTTCCCTTGTCGAGGAACAGCACATCTATGGGATAGAAGACGAAGAGCATGTGCAGGCCCCACCTTCTTTCCTTCATGAAGATGAAAAGGAGGGGTTTTTTCATGGAGGAGGTGAACATGAGCCCTGTTGCCTTCCTCCACAGCGTTGCGCAGAGGAGGTAGTCAGGCGCTACCACGCTCTTTGCCGTCCTGTTATTGACTGCTGGCATAGGCATAGCCAACCACCGCTTCTTTTTCTTTTTTGCTATAATTCTTCAGGTTTTCTTCTGCGCATACATTCATGGACTCCCGCCAAAAAGTGAACGACCAGAAAGATTTATATACTACGTCTTTCAAAACTTCTGTTTGATTATGTCCCGCATGGGAAAACTGTTCGGTGTGTCATGAGAAAAGAGGGTGCTATAAATCTCAAGTTCTTTGTTTCTGTGTTAGCTCTCTTCGCCCTGTCGGTGTTTTTTGTGCTTGCTATTGGGGTCCAGTTGAGCTTACCTCTTGATAACATTATCAACAACCAAACTACGACCAGCAACAGGAACATCAACTTTACATTTACTCCAACGTGGAACCTGACCGGGGAAGTCTTAGGCAATTGCAGTATCTGGACTAATTTTACTGGAAGCTGGCAATCAACAATTGAAAATGGGTCTGAAACTAGTCCCGGATCAGATATAGTAAACAATTCTATAAGCTATCTAAACTACACCTTTACCCACGATATAGGTTACATGGTGTGGAGTGCCGCCTGTAGAAACGGGACTGGGGATTCCACAACACTTACTTTTACCGCAAACAGGACAATTGCTATCGATGCGGTGTCGCCAAGACTCATTCAAACAACAGATATCTTCAATCTGTTTAACACCTCAAGCGCACGGCCGACAGTAACCATAGTCATCAATGATTCAGTCAATGGCACGGGTGTGAACCTGACGAAGAATGGGACACTAAATATCTCCATTTATGATTTCAACATAGGCACAAATACGCTAGTGAGGGGAGAGCAGTTCCAAACAGTAGGCTCGAACATCACCTGCTCGCCAAGCGGAGACAGCACAGTAATAACACAATGCACCTTTGATTTGAGCTCGGGAACATCGCTGAGCAATGGCACAAAGAACATTACTATTATGATAAATGATAGGGCAAACTTCGCTGGTAATTTAACATTTAAGTTTACTGTTGACCAGATACCCCCTCTCATTAGTTACTTCAACATTACTACCAACTCATCATTCAATACGAGCGCGGGCGCCGGTGTCGGGGACGGCAGCGTGAAGCTGTACGACCAATCAGATTTTGGATCTGTTGATCAAGGCACTACCATCTTTATTGTTGCAAATTGGACTGACAACCTCACGCAGCCCTCCAAGGCAGTCCTGCAAGTGTACAACGAGACCATTTCAACATGGGTGACGTATAATGTCACGAATCAAACTCTCAACATCTCACCATTTGCTAACGGGGGATGGAGCAACTTTTCATTTGCCGTGCCCACCGGCCACAACCTGTTCGAGGGCAGGAACGTCTCCTTCAGGATACTGGGCAACGATACGCTTGGCAACGTCAACAACTCCGCACAGCTCATCAACATCACCGTGCAGGTCAACGACACCACGGTGGCCTCTATAAGCATCCCCAACGGAACGGTGCAGATCAATGGCACCAATACGTCAGATACAACCCCCACCATCAGCTGGGAGGTAAGGGAGAACAATCCGCTGACCATTATCAATGTCAGCATTGACAACGTTACACAGGCGGGCACAGGAGAAAACTCCTGCAAAACGTCGGCAATTTACACCACTGCTGCAGGCTTGGACAATGTCGAAAGGCACAGAAATGGCTCCTTCACCGTTGAGTCTGATACGTTATGCACATTAACGAACGGAACACACATTGCTGACATAATAGTAACTGACATCTGGGGCAACAGGGTCGTCTTTGAGCACAAGTTCAATGTGCAGGTGGGAAGCGCTCCAGGGCTGTTCTTCAACTTGACCTTCAAAGATACCTTCTCCCCGTGGAGCAAGGGCAATGTCCCATCAGGCCGCTCAGTCAATGTGACCAATAGCAGCATCAACATAACGTCGGCAGTGGGCATCACGTTATTCGGATCCAATGGCGTAGGCGGTGTAGGCGCAAGCGTTGACAAGATTTTGTTTGTCTCAAGTTGCGATTCCTCTACCACGAACACCGTGAACAACAACACAGTCGTCTTCCCCTTCAACGCCTCGGCCTGCCTGACAGGATCAGCGAACAGGACATTGACTGTCACCATCAATGACACGGCAGGCAACTCCAACACTACCGTCCTCGGCTTCCTGGTGGATAATGTCGGCCCGGCCATCACCGTCTACACACCAACGAATGGGCAACTCTTCTCCAATGCCCAGGTGGCCCTAAACTTCTCTGCTCTTGACAACGATCAGGCCATCTCCCACATCGGCTATTATCTGGATGGCAAAGAGGACATAATCTACACTATTAATATAAGCGGGAAACTTGGCAATGCAGGGCAGGTCCAGAACATCTCCAATCTTACCAACTTCACCGCAGGAACCCATACCATCAAGTTCACGGTGAACGACACTCTGGGCAATGCAGCGAACAGTAGCAATTGGATAACTTTCGTCCAGGTCACGCCGGTGAACTTCGGAGAAGCGATGCGTAGTTTGCTCAACTACTCTAATATCATATCTACCGAGAACGTCACCAATGTCAGCATCCGCGTCAAGGCAGCCGGAGCGTATGAGGATATCACTACCACCAACACATCTGCGGACACCTACCAACTCCTTTTCCAAATCAATGGCAGCATCAATGTCTCCCTGACGGACCTCAACGGCTCGACGGCAAACTGGGATAGGATAAACTTCACGCCGCTGATAAATGACTCCCCTACCAACATATTCATCCAGAACAACTGGTCTACTGTTGTGATTAAATCCATCGTCTTCAACAGTTCCATAGCGGAGTTCATCACTAACAATAATTCCTATTATGGCGAGGTAGAATTCAATTTCAACAATACTGGGGGGAATGAGTTCTGGTGGATTGTAGACACTGCAGATGTGTCATCACGAACAAACATCAGCGTATGCACCGCGGCATTCACCTCAACAACAACAACTCCATGCTTTAACTACACAAAGAATGGGAGAACCATAGTTTATGTCCCGCACTTCAGCGTCGTGGTCGCAGTCAATGACACGGTGGCACCAACGATTAACATCACCTATCCAAATCTCCCCAACCAGACTGTGAGCATGTTTATCCCTAATATAAGCGTGAGCCCGGACACGGTCACGTGCAAATACTTCCTCAATGGTTCGACCTCAAACCAGACGATGACCAAGAGCGGGAATGTGTGTTTGGGGCAGACAGAGCGGCTCAAGAACTACAATTCCTCAAACGACCCCTATAACATCACCTTCTTTGCGGAAGACGGCACGGGCAACGTGAGAAAAACAGAAGCCAAGTTTAACGTATCAGACTCCGTTGCCCCCAACAGCGCCGGAGGATTGGCAATCTCCTCGTCACCGAGCACCACATCGGCAACGGTCACCGTCAGCGGCGTCAATGAGAGCGTGAATGTCACGGTGTTCTATGGCACTGTTGTTGGCACACTATCCAGCACCGCAAGGGAGACGGACTTCAACAACTCACAGACGGTTTCCCTGAGCAGCCTGACCGCGAGCACACAGTACCATTACAACATTTCCATATGCGACTACAACGGCAACTGCGTGAAGAACGGAACCTACAACTTCACCACGAGCGCGGCTGCCAGTACGAGTTCCAGCACATCTTCAAGCAGCAGCGGAGGCGGAGGAGGCGGCACGGTCGAAACCACCGCCCCGACAGTTACCTCTTCCACTTCGCGGGTATGGGATGCCATCGCTTCAGGTGCAACCACCACGCTCACTGTCGGCAAAGACACCATTGCAGTGGACTCCGTGGCCTTTACGGCAGCAGCCGACCTCAAGAGCGCCGGCCTCACCATTGGAGTGCTCGACAAGAACCCGGCCTCTGAAGCGCCTGCTGATGCGGCCTACCAGTATCTGGAGATCAAGTCAAGCAACATCGGAACCACTGCCGTCAAGGACATCCAGATTGCCTTCAAGGTGCCCATTTCCTGGGTTGATGGCCAGAACGCAAAGAAGGAGGACATCACCCTCTACCGCTACACGGACGGCGCATGGACCGCCCTTCCCACCACCTATGCGAGCAGTGACGGCACGTATTACTATTACACGGCAACGACGCCCGGCTTCAGCTACTTCGCCATAGGCACCAAGAAGGGAGAGGCAACGCCGGCACCGGGGGAAACGCCTTCCACCCCAGAGCAGCCGACAGCGGAGAAGCCAGGGGCTGCATCAACGGCATCAACAGGCACGCAAGAGGAGTCTGCCAAGAAGAGCTCTGTCGGCATCTGGATCATCGTCGCTGCCGTTGCGCTGATTATCGTAGTCGCGCTGGCCATCCTCAGGCAGAAGCGGCAGAATGTCTAAAGGCATCTTCTCCTTCATTTTTTGTTTTTATCCCCCACTCTTCCGTAGAAAGATTTATATAGGAGTTAGTAGATTAGTATATGAAAATGTATACTGAATATACACAAACACATACAACAAACTAAAAGAGGTTGACTATGAGCCAGACACAGCCATCCCGACACCCCCAGAAAAAAGCCCAGGCAGCAATGGAATTCCTGATGACCTACGGCTGGGCCATCTTGGTCGTTCTTGCTGCCATCGCCGCATTGGCGTATTTCGGTGTCCTCAGCCCCTCGAAATTCCTTCCGGAGAAATGCCTCGTTGAGACGGGGTTCACCTGCGTCAGCAGCAAGGTTTCCTCCTCCTCGTCAGTCATCGTGTTCTCAAACGGCTTGGGAAGGTCGGTCACCATCACCCAGGTCGACATCGGAAGCTGCTCAGGCACCTTCAACACCAATCTCACCAGCGGGGACCAGTCCACCTTCACGCTCAGCGGCTGCTCCAACGGCGTGGTGAAGGATAGCTTCAAGGGAGATGTGGTCATTAAGTTCACGGAAAGGGACACCGGCCTCAACAAGACCGCATACGGGCAGATCGCGACAAAGATAGAATAAGCACCGCTCATCGTTATACCAAAACCAGAGGTGAATCAACCATGATGATGAACAAAAAAGGGCAAGCCGCCTTGGAATTCCTGATGACCTACGGCTGGGCCATATTGGTGGTGCTGATCGCGATAGGCGCGTTGGCCTACTTCGGCGTGCTGTCCCCGAGCAATCTGCTGCCATCCAAGTGCACCCTGCAGCCGGGAATGGTCTGCGCAGACCAGAAGATCACCCCTGGGCAGGTGACGGTCGTGCTCAAGAACGGCTATGGCGCGGATATCACGATCCACAACGTGACGCTCACGAGCTGCGGCAACTATGCGTCCTACGGGATCCTGAAGAACGGCGTCCAAGACAATTTTGTTGTCAACTGCAATGGTTCACAGCCTCTGCAAGGAAGTAGATATAATGGCGTGCTGAACGTCAGCTATACGAACGAGGATACTGATCTCCAGAGGAACAACGTCGGCGACCTCGTCGGAAAGATTGAATAAGCAATAGTTCCTTTTTTTCTTTTTATTTTCTTCCTTTCTCTTTTTCCCTCCGTTTCTTTTCGTCCGTTGGCACTAATTTCACCCTTTGATGCATTTCCGGAAGGATAAGGAAGGATATTGGAGTGTTTCATGGGCGTTAGGAACAACAGGCCAAGAGTAGACTCGTCAACAGCGCCATTTTCCTCCCGTATCCGGAGCGCCTGCCCGGCTCGTTGCCGGAATTGATATGATTTGATATGGTTCTCTT
>Ga0209541_10000904_pt1 | contig 59027 bp, 70 predicted proteins | sample RifCSPlowO2_01_FD_184027 | JGI IMG/M metagenome (GOLD analysis project Ga0209541, IMG submission 184027) | Groundwater microbial communities from Rifle, Colorado - Rifle CSP2_plank lowO2_0.1 (SPAdes) (version 2) | ecosystem: Environmental > Aquatic > Deep subsurface > Groundwater | place... | reverse complement strand
TACAACACCAAGCGAGTTCACTATGCTTTCGACAACAAGATGACACCGGTACAGTTTCTGTTATCATGGAAACCACAAGAGAAGTTGGTATTACCAGTGAAGTGCAAAAATGGGTGGCCTCATACATGAGGTTGACTTTAATACATGCATTTGCTAACTTTGTTTGGGGTTAGTTCTTTGATTATTGTGATTTGGCGCTTCTAAACGCTTCTAAACTATGAAAGGGAGAGTTCAGTGATCACAATCGTATTGTCAACATTGACGGTAGTCGGCGCGCTAGTCTGGTTCCTGTCCCGTTCGTATCAGAAACCGACGATCGAGTCGTTTCTTGTATCAAACAGAAACATTCCTTTTCTTTTGGGAACGACAGCTGTGCTTGCAACATGGACACATGTATTTGCGTTGATTGTCGGGGCGACGTTTGCCTATCGAAGCCAGTGGCATCTTTTCTGGTTTCTCGTGCCCAATGTTTCTGCGTTGATAGTTCTTGGAGTCTTTGCTCCGAAGATTCAAGACGCAATACCGAAAGGGTACACGTTGCCGCAGGTCGTGGGAAAAGCATTCGGTCCAAATGTTCGAACAGTTTATGCTTTGTCGGCCTTCGGCTCGCTTGTGTATATCGTAGCGTCTACCATGACGGCACTTAGTCAGTGGATTGGTCAACAGTTGGGCACCCCGCCGTGGCAAATATCCGTTATCATCGGCATTTTTGCCTTCTCATGGGTGATTAGACGAGGGCTTCCTGCCGCAGTTATTGGAGACTCGGTGAAGGTTGCCTTGATTATGGCAGGGATTCTAGGCGTTTTGGCCCTCCATCTTTACCACTCCGATACGACCCCCTTGACAAGGATAAGCCAATCGCCCATCTCATTTGGGGGCACATTCTGGATGCTTGGCATTCCGCTTTTCGTTACGCTTATCGCCGCTGCTTTGTGTAATGCAGATATTGGCGAACGCGTTTACGCGATCAATCGTCGCAAAGTTCGCTACTCGTATCTTTTTGCGGCGGTTCTTTTCGCGGTCATTGTCGGTACATATGGCTCAATTGGCTTTCTCGCAAAGAATCTGGGAATGAGCCTATCTAATACCGAGCCCCCAGCGCTTGCAGTACTTCAAGCGACCATGTCACAGTGGATACTTTTCTTGGTCACTGTTGTATTGATCGTCGTGCTAGTCTCAACACTTGCGTCAATGATTGGAAGTGCGGGAGATTTGACTGTCATTGAAATCTACCAGAGGTTCATAAACAAGAGGGCAAATAATGCAGAGACCGTGCGATGGGGAAGGATCTTTATGACAATGACTGTCGTACTGGGTACCCTCATTGCGACGCTCAACCTTGACCTCTCATTACTAATTCAGAGTATGGCGGTGATACGCGGAGAAGTTATTATTCCGATGCTGCTGGCGCTCTTTTGGCCATTGATCGCACCTGGACGCTATGTTTTCTGGGGGATGATCACTGGTGTTCTGGGCGGGATCACCATTACTTTTGGTGGACCTCTATGGCAGAACGTTTTCAGCCAGTCAACCGCACAATTCATTATCGCCAACAGTAGACCGTTCGGAGCCCTCTTCACATTATTTGCCCCACTCGGTTTCTGTCTCTTGGCAGTGACACTACGACGGGTGGGCGCACTAACACTGGTTACCCACAGAGACGTGTAAGGATGAAGCAACACGTTTCAAGAAGCACACTCACGTGTGCTTCTTTTCATTCTTTACAATACCCCGGTTTGCCACAGGGATCTTTACCAGAAACTGTTGTTTGGATTGTAGTATTCGATAGGATCCATTTCACGAAAAAGTCGCATGGACTCATCTATAAATTTATACGACTCATTTCTATATTGCCAGATGTGAATCGAAGCCATCTTGAGTTTGGTATCACGGTAATCAGCATCTTTCGTGAAATCGTAAATGATATCCTTGCATGGCCATTTAAATGAACTCCAAGTATTTTTTATTCGTTTATCAGGGTTATTCATGCTCCAAAGTTGGAATTCTTCGGTGCCAAAGAAAGGGTTTAAGTTGGTGCGGACATATTCCATCGTGATGTTCCTCGCATTCTTTTCGGGAGTGAATTGGAGAACGCGTAAAAAAACCGATTGCCAATCCAGCGCAAAAAGGAGCCACCAGGCATAGTCAGAATATGTGATTATAGGTATCGGCGCGGCACGTATTAATCGATCGATAAGATCCAAGTAGAAATTCGTCATCTCCGCATTTTCAAACTTTAAATTATAAAACTGAAAAAGAATATCTCTACGATAGGGCTGATAAATAATCTGATCGCCAAATATTTTCATCAACGGTTGTAGCAACGAAATACTTGCCCCAAACAGTTGGTCATTCAGTTCACCGCTCGTGATCAAGTGTTCAGTGCCCACGATCGAATGAAATGTTGTCGAGGGCTTCGTCCGAAGTTTCCCGCGGATGTGTTCCTGATAGAAACGTGGATTCTCCGTAATCGACTCCCCAGAGAGAAGTACGACAATATTCGCTTTTTGTGTATCGGTTGCATTTTTAAGCAATGATACGATCACAAGCGTGCTGTCAATGCCTCCGGACCAAAATACGTAAACTAAGACACCGAGCATCTCGGCCCGTTGAAGGATTTCTGCGGCGCGTTCGTTGCAGATCTCCTCGTACGTCTTTTCGATTTTTCTAAAGGCAGGAATGGGAAATAGCGATTTTATGTGAACGGGCATCGTAAGAGTACCCGTACGATCATGAAGCATCATCCGCGGGTTGAATACTTTGAAGAGGTAGGAAAATTTCGCGATGCCAAGAAGATTCCAATTCATTTCGTTCACCACGGCGCGCGGGTTGTAATAAATGAGTTCCGTCATACTGCTCTTCTCGCGCTATACATGATAACAGTCCGATATAAATCTATCCAATATCATATTTAACTCCTCTGGAGAGACAGCATTTTTCACCAAGTTGAAATATCGCAGTCGAAGGAGCTCGGTGTTGGCGATATCGTGATCGTCCAGCTTGGCCTTGAAGAGGATGTCATCAGCGGCCTGCCGGGGTGACGTCTTCGCATAGTCCGCATACTGTGCCACATACAGATATTCCACGAGAGTGTTTTCGTCGTAGCCGGAGTTTTTAAATGCTTCTGCCTGCGTCTTCTTGTCGGCATAGACCCACTCTTGCCAGTAGACACCGGTTTTGGACTTGAATCGGGCGATGTTCAAGTTAATCATGATACGCTCGATTACTGCACGTTTCTTCTCCGCCAAACGTGACCTAGCCCGTAGCTCGTCGTTGAGCACTCCCGTTTCCGTTTTCACAAATTTCCGTGTCAAATTATCCCATGTCCATTTGGGATAGTCCTCGGATTTGACAGACTCGAAGAAAAACAATCCCAGAAACGAGTCCATATAGTTCGGTTTATTGACCGAAGAAACATAGCGCATATCGGGTGTACATTCGGCTAGAAAGACCATAGCCGACAGATTCGTTCCTACAGTAAGAACAACCTTAGTCACGGAGTCTAGGAGCACGCTATAGTCTTGTATAACGTATGAAGTTTTCATGGCGGATACTTGTAGCACCTACGCGGTAATATCATGATAGCATGTAGAACTCTTTTTAGGCAATCGTTGGCCGAATACTGGCCGGGCGTCTGTGGATAAGTAATCTGTCTAGTTTGTCTTACCTAGTTTATACTGTATGGTGTGGTGCGGGTGAAACAATATCTAAAATATGGTAAGTAGTTCTTGTTCTAATAATGTAAGATAAAGTGGTGGAAATTTTATTAAAAAAACCGTTTTAAGTGTAGTATCTGTGCTTGCGATGATATTATTGCTTGCATTTTTTGCATCGAGTTTAATCGCTTCTTTTTATTTTGATCGCGGTTTTTTGGAGTTTAGCAAGAGTAATCTGAAAAAAGCAAAGCCATTACAGCTCTTTTTATTGCTTTCTATAACAGATTTAATCCATTCCTGCGCCAGAATAACGAAGCTTAGTCCAGTAGCATCTTGCAAAATCGCAACTAAAAAATAAAAAATAGCGGCCTCTCTGGTGAGAGACCGCCATGGGTCTATGTTCTACTTCTTTCTCAACGTTATGGTCGTTGGGAACTTCTCCTCCTTCCACGGAGGGGCTGACATGAACACGAGCGAGGTCAGGGTCTTCCCATCGGCGGAAAGGGTGTACGTTAATTCCGTTTTGTTGATGTATTTGACCGTAATCTTATCACCCTCGATCACTACTGGTGTTTTCCATTTAGCAAACCCGACGAACTCAAAATCCGCTTCGAGTCCGCCATCTGCTGAGGGTCGAATTACGGCCTTCGCTACAATGCTGGGACCCGGTCCGTATACCGACCGCACCTGGAAACCCTCCCAGACTCCAACCAATATACTTTTCGGGTCGGGGAGAGATGTCGGAGAGGCGTCGACGGCAGGTTTGTCTTGGGCCATTGACACCACGACGGGGATGACGACGGTCATCAACAGAACAAGGATTGTACAAAGAACTAGCCACAGTTTCATAGAAGTTCCCCTTCCTGTGTTATTGTTTTCTAACTTACTAAGTCTATTCACAGTATAAGGCCATGTTCTGCATTTGTCAACCTCATGCATAACCCCACCCATTTTTGCACTTCACTGGTAATACCAACTTCTCTTGTGGTTTCCATGATAACAGAAACTGTACCGGTGTCATCTTGTTGTCGAAAGCATAGTGAACTCGCTTGGTGTTGTACCAGACCAGGTAGTCCCATGAGCTTAGAGTTAAAAGCCTCGCAATCAAGTAAGAGTCCCTTGTGATAGTTCAGGAACTCTTCCTGCAGGGTGCGGTTGAATCTCTCCACGTGAGCATTCATCTTGGGAGTCTTGGGATAGGTGTGGTAGTGAGTGATGCCATTCTGCTTTAGTAATTCATTGAGATATTTCTTGAACTCAGAGCCATTGTCCGTGAGCACGTTTTTAATCTCATATGGGAAGAGCCCCATGATAAGAAAGAAGAAATGAGCAAAGGTCTTTGATGAATGTGATCTGGTGGCAATAGCAAAGATAGTCCTGGTAAAGATATCAATGGCAGTGAGAATGTAGATTCTCCTGCCATCCTTCTGTTTCTCGATGGTATCTAAGGCTATGACGTGGCCTGGATATTTAGGTACAAGATCCTTCGGTTTCTTCAAGACTTTCTGGCGATTGGTCTTTTTAACTTTGCCAAAGTGAGAGAGCTTCTGAGGTGAGGTGCACAGTCCTCCCAGGTCAACTATTAATCTCTCAATGGTGGAAGATCCGGGGATTCTAGTAATACCCTCCGTGTCTGCAAAGTCAAGGAGTAGAGGATGGATTTTGTCTGCTCCAAGGTTAGGGTGCTCAAGACGAAGTCTTCTTATTTCTTCGAGCAATCTTGTGTCCCAGATTCTCCTCCTTTTATTTTTAGGAGTCTTTCTCTTTGGATTCAGGACTTCTAGTTTTCCTTGACCTTCCTTTAAATGCCTCTGCCATAGAAACAAGGTTCTTCTCTTGACCCTGAAAGCTTCTCCCGTAGCTTCAGTACCGTGTTTCTTCCAAAAGGCTAGTATTCTCGTCCTTTCTTTTGCTTGTTCGGTAATCATATACCGAAAGCGTATTACTCTCTCCCATGTTGATATAAATCCCTTAGTTCCTTTGAATTTGTTGGTGATTCTCATCCTGCGCCCATTGGGTTAATGAGTGCAAGATGTATGTGAGGTTAGTCATGGCCACCATCACATTTTTGTGCGTTATAATTAATTAAACGTATGCGAAACATCATCTCTTGGAACGTTAGCAAATTACTAGAGCCCTTGGATCCCGGCTTGTTTGAGTATGGCGTGAAGGGTACCGGAGGGGATATCTTTAGAATGGTAGGCCACGATTACACGCTTTTTCGTCATGGGATGAAAGAAAACATAATGACTTCCGGTTGTGTGGTCTAGTTGAAACCCGTGCTGTTTGAGAATCTTGATAACTTTCCGCGGAGTAAGGCGTGGAAGCTTAGGCATAAGCAACGACACGTCTTCCCTTCAACTCGCCGAGTTCTACGCTACCGATAAAGCTCTTTTCGTCAGACGGAACAAGTTCCCGATGCTTGCGGAGACTGGCCACATACGCGCCGATAGCATCCGTAGCCATTAGTTGCGCTTCTGCCAGAGTCTTACCATAAGTGATGCAGCCGGGCAGAGCCGGCACCGATACCGTAAAACCACCTTCCAGTTCAGCGTGCAGGATAATGTTGAAGCGTAATTTTCTCATACTACCCATATTACCACAAAATATAAGAGGACTACCACCTGCAAGGCACCCACCTACAAGGCAAGACCTTGCAGGTTGAATGTCTTGCAGGTTAAATGATAAGGTATGTGAAACATTATCTCCTGGAACGTCAATGGGCTAAGTTTTTTCTAAAAATTCTTTAACTTTTTTTTGAGAAAAAATCTGCATATCTGCTTTTGACTGTTCCTTTTCTAACCATATAATATTTTCGTCATCTATATCTTCGGGCGATGTTAGTTGCTCGCAAAACAAGCGGTCGTTAAAAGCGTGGCCATATTTTTCTTTTGAATCTGAAATCAATACATCTAAAGTGCTATATCCCATAGACAGAATAAAATACATATCAACATAATCCTTAAAAGACCGGCGACGACCGATGGTATAAGCTTTCATGGAAGCAATATCCGCAATGGAAGCAAGTGGTACAATATTTGTCTCAACAGTTTTGTACTTCAAAATAAATGGGTGGTGCAAAAAAGTAACCTTGACGCCACCTGCCGCCACAGTGAGCTCATTTTTTGTATTCACTAAAACAGAAACCGAGTCGAACTTTTCTTCAACTTTCGCAAGCAGTGTCTTCTTAATGGGATTAGGTGAGAAAAAATCCAAATCAACAGAGATGCGATGCCCTATTTGGAGCGCCAGTGCCGTGCCACCAGCCAGATAAAAATCACTACGCAAAAAACCACATTTATCCCAAACCCCTTTTGTTTCTTGATTTAGAGCTTCGTAATGCACAGTGCTATGATTCAAACATCATCTTGGCCAATTTTATAGCAGAAGGCCTGACAGCTGAAACAGAAATACTATTGAGAACTTTTTTCACATCCGAAACACCGTAAAAAGATTTTATCCATCGCCAATGCTCCAAATCTCCATAGGAGATAGTATTGGCGATGACTGTATTCTTCATTTTCTTTGGGTCACATTTTTCGAAATTATATGACCACAGAATAGAGCGAAAATTTTCAGGTAATTGTGCCATATGCATGCATTATATCATAAATCTCATTTTTTTCTATACATAAAGCTGGTTGTGAGAGCCTATGGCAACAAACAGATTAATCTCATTTTCTATCCTATACACGGCTCTTATATCTCCAGTAATATCTATGCTTCTATACCCTCTCCATTCTCCAGACAGAGAATGGTTGTTCAATTCCATCGAATACGGCTCTGAAAGGAAGATTGCCAGCCTAATTCCAAACTTATTTTGAATGTTCTTAGGCAGATGTTTAAATTGTTTCTTAAAGTTTCTGTGGTAATAGACTGGAAGCATCCTTGTGATTATATGATTATGACCTAAGGTTCTTCATCATATCTTCTGCGGAATGAAACGGTCCCGCTATATTTTTACCCTCTTTGAAATCTTTGTCCGCTTCCAATAAAATCCCTTGAAGCCATTTTGTAGGCTTTAGAGGCACAGCAAAAGTTATGGTCTGTTGGGCTATAAACTGCTTAAGGAAAGCGTTGATCACAGTGCTCAAGGGCAGTCCGATTTGTTTCGCGGTTTTGACGGCTTCTTCCTTTATATTTTTATCGGCCTTTATATTGATTACGGTTTTCATAACCAAAGTATATACAATGGTTAAATAATGTCAATCTTCTGTATTCGTCTTTACTGTGAGTATCTCAATAAGGTTTGTCCCAGAAAAACATTTCTGATACATTTATAATTAATTAAACGTATGCGAAACATCATCTCCTGGAACGTGAACGGGTTAAGGGCGGTTCTAAGTTTTTATATGGTTTTTAACGAATCCCGAGTGGCACGGACTTTACACTTTCAACAATTAACTTTCGTATTTTAGTAAAAGACACTACATTACCTTTTATGAAATCAATGGGTTCCATTTCAATATCATCAAATGACACAAGAGCTTTTAACACAAGATTCTGGTCTAGGGAAGGTGTTTTTTGGGCGAGATTAGCCAGCAACGTAACAAGAGAAAATTTTTTGAGGATGAAGAACAAGTCAACATAATCTTTCAGTTCGGCACGCGACACAATTGCGTCAAGCTTCATGCACCCAATATCAGACAAGGAAGCCAAACGGAGATCTTCGGTTTCTAGGCAGACATCGAGTAGCGGATAGCGATATTTCATAAAACTGATTCTCACATTGTCTTGCACAACGACGCCAAGAGTATTTTGTGATTCTTGGGTACGAACCACTTCTCCAAATGCTTCCCGTATACGTTCATACAGGTCTTCAGTCTCAAAATCTTTTTCTCTAAAGAAATCGAAGTCTACACTCACTCGATGCCCAATCTGAAGCGCAAGCGCCGTCCCACCGGCAAGATAAAAATCTTTTTTAAAGGCCCTAAGAGAAGGCAGAAGCACTTGCCTTTTTTTATCCAATGCTTCGTAGTGCATAAGCATCTGAAAAACGTCCCTTTAGTTCTGGCTTTACCCCAAATATAAGTGTCCAAAGCGCGAGCGATTTCTTATCCCACCGCCCGGGAAGAGGATTCCGTAGAACAGGTTTTATGCTCGTAGTCGAGTATTGAGAGAAGAGCCATTCAGTCGCCTCTTTGGTACCGTAATTCAGAATGTTGGTCACAATAAGCGCTTTATCACGCTCGATATCAAGAGCTGAAATATCGTATGACCATAGGCACACCCGTACTGCTGGAGGAAATATCATATTTACATTATACCATACATTTGCGGTACACTATAAGTACATGAAAGCTATCATCTCCTGGAACGTGAACGGGTTAAGAGCGGTTCACCGCAAAGGAAATCTGGAACAAGTGTTCCATATGAAACCAGACATCCTTTGCGTACAGGAAACTAAATCACTGCCGGACCAGCTACCAGTAGAGCTAAACGCTCCAAATGGTTACCATTCATACTTCCACTTCCCCACCCAGAAAAAGGGCTATAGCGGTGTAGCCATATATTCCAGAGAAGAACCTTTAAAAGTTTCACGTGACATGGGGGTGGAACAATTTGACCAAGAAGGAAGACTAATTATGGCTGAATATAAGGATTTTACCCTAATTAACATCTATTTCCCTAATGGCGGAGGAGCCCCGGAACGGCTTCGGTACAAGCTCGATTTCTATGATTATTTCCTAGAATTCATAAATAAGTTACACAAGAAACAACCGAGTATCATTTTTTGTGGTGACCTGAACGTAGCTCACAGACCAATAGATCTGGCTAGACCGAAAGAGAATGAGGCCCACGTCGGTTTCCTGCCGATAGAAAGAGCCTGGATGGACAAACTGGTCTCCGGCACCGCCAAGGGCGGTGTAAATTGGATAGACATTTTCCGACACTTTTATCCTGACCAAAGAGATGCCTACACTTATTGGGATATGAAAAGTTTTGCTCGGGAGAGAAATGTGGGGTGGAGGATAGACTATTTTTTCACTTCTCCAGAAATGTTGGGGGAAATAAAATTCGTAGAGATACTTGACAATATTTTAGGTTCAGATCATTGCCCTATCAAATTAGTACTGAAATAGAGCCGTAAAACAAAAGGACAAAGTTATCCCCAACCTTATGTTTTTAAATTTGTCCTTTATAAGATAAAATAGTTACAGACGCTTGGCAGATATTCCCGGTTCTCTAATCGGGATTGGAACCCAGGCATGCGTTCTTGGAAGGCCATTCCAGTTACCGGAAGTTCATTCTGGTTGGGGAGTTTGGGCAAGGATGACGAACCTTCAACTTTATTTATTTTTGGTCCCGTGCATCCCGTGAGTCCTGCTCTTTTTCTGGAATAATCTTCCTTGGTCCGCCGAAGCTTGCAAGAGTAGAGGCGGTCCGATCTCGCTTTAGCCAGCCTACCGGCAGGCAGGCGGGATCAACCCGCTGGCAGATCGTCTGCTGGCGGTTTTTGTCTATAAATGTCTCTAATCATGTCTCTGATCGATTAGCAAACAAGAACTCTTAAATGTAAAAAGTTATTTGTTTAAAGGAAAACTAGACCACAAATTAGCAGAACTGTGGATAATTATGTGGAAAGTGTGCACTAAAAGACATATATTAAAGAGGCAGGATATTTAAATGTCCTTAATTATAGCCATTTTCTTAAAATATAAGTTTCGCGTGAAACTTGTTTAAACCTGTTACACATGAATCTATTCGATAAATTCATAGCAAGCCAAGATAATAGGACAGAAAAAAGAAAACTGGGAGATATCGGAGAAAATATAGCCTGTGATTTTTTAAAAAGTAGAGGATTTGAAATTATAGAAAGAAATTACCTTAGAAAATGGGGAGAAATAGATATCATCACTAAAAAATCGGGCTTGATCCATTTTATAGAGGTAAAAAGCGTTACACATGGAACGTCTGAATATAGACCGGAAGATAACATGCATCCATGGAAACTTAAACGATTATCACGAGCCATGCAAACGTATTTACTAGACAGAAAGCTTGACTGCGACTGGCAGTTAGACCTCATAACGGTCAAAATGGATCAACAAAACCGAAAGGCAAGAGTGGAAATAATCGAAAATGTGATTATTTAGTGCGGGATGCCGGAATTGGACCGGCGCATCGAACTTGGAAGGTTCGCATTCTACCACTAAACTAATCCCGCCTTCGCTAAGCTTCGGCGGGCAAGCCCGCCTTGACCTTAACTTTCGGAGTGCCGGGAGTCGAACCCGAGTTACATGACCCCCAGCCATGTGTAATACCGTTATACCACACCCCGGCCTTCACTTTTATAATTCTTTCGGGCTGCTGGGAATCGAACCCAGACCTTACGCTCCCAAAGCGCAAATACTACCACTATACGACAGCCCGTCTAATTTACTTTGGAGTGTTGAAAATTCGGAGTGCCGAGAATCGAACTCGGGTCTCACGCACCCGAAGCGTGTATACTACCGCTGTACTACACTCCGGTGCGGCCAGCGGTAATCGAAACCGCGCATCGTCCTTGGCAAGGACGTGTTCTGCCACTAAACCATGGCCGCAATGCAAGGGATGATAACGCATTAAAGGAAAAAAATCGAGTTTTGAGGTACGATATCGATACTGCCTGCCTGCGCAGACAGGCCCCCATAGCTTAATGGATAAAGTACCTGTCTTCGGAACAGGTGATGTGGGTTCAATTCCTGCTGGGGGCATTCGGACTAGTTTCTAGAAATGCTAAAGACAAAGAAACGATTTGAGATTCCAGAAGAAGTGAAGAATATTTCACAGGTACTTAGCATTGCCGGATTTGAAAATTTTCTGGTGGGCGGATGCGTACGCGATCTCATGATGGGAAAGGAACCAAAAGATTGGGATATTGCCACGAACGCCAAGCCCGAGGAAATCATTAGGCTTTTCCCAAAAACATTTTATGAAAACGAATACGGTACGGTTGGAGTAGTTAACGAACAAACAAGCGATAAAACTCTCAAGGTGGTTGAAGTGACTCCATACCGGCTCGAATCCGGATATTCGGATTTTCGCCGACCAGACAAAGTGGATTGGGGTAAGACCATAGAAGACGACTTAGCGCGTAGAGACTTTAGTATGAACGCGCTGGCTTATAATATTGAGACCGGTGAATTACTCGACCCGTTTGGGGGCGAAGTCGACATTGAGAAAAAACTTATCCGCACCGTAGGCCTTTCGGATGAGAGATTTGGTGAAGATGCTCTTCGCATGTTTCGGGCACTCCGGTTGGCGAGTGAATTAAATTTCGCCATAGAACACGAAACTCAAATGGCGATAACGAAACACGCCGAACTTTTGAAACACATCTCTCGCGAGCGCGTGCGTGACGAGTTTACCAAAATTATCATGTCGGATACGCCGGCGTTCGCTCTAGACTTGGCCGCCCGTCTCGGACTCTTAAATTTTATTTCGCCGGAGTTTGAAAAGGGGATAGGAATAGAACAAAACCAAGCGCACGCCTACACCGTCTGGGAACACCTGCTCCGTACCCTCAACCACGCGGCTAAAAAGAACTTCCCACTCCATGTACGTCTGGCCGCGTTCGCCCACGACGTGGCTAAGCCTCATACGAGGAAATGGCTCAAGGGCCAGTGGACCTTCTATAATCACGAGGTTCTTGGAGCGCGGTTGGCAAGAATCATTCTCACAGACCTACGGTTCCCGAAAGAAATTATTGAAAAAGCGGTGAAGTTGGTACGCTGGCATATGTTCTTTTCCGATACAGAAAAAATTACCCTTTCGGCCGTGCGTCGAATAGTGCGTAATGTCGGAGTTGATCTTATCTGGGACCTTGTCGATTTGCGCATCTGTGACCGCATTGGCACCGGTCGTCCGAAAGAAACTCCTTTCCGTTTGCGTAAATATAAATCAATGATTGAAGAAGTTTTGCGTGATCCGATTTCTGTCAAACAGCTCAAAATAAACGGCGCGGACATAATGAAATTGACCGGCACCGCTCCCGGCCCGCGCATTGGTTTCGTCCTGGAAATTCTCCTCTCCGAAGTGCTGGATAAACCCGAACTTAATAGTCTTGAATACCTAGAGAATAGAGTAAGAGAATTGCATGCTCTTAAGCCAGAAGAGCTTCTGAAGCTTGGGAAAACCGCTCGCGCTAAAAACGCCAGCGAGGAAGAAAAAGAAATAGAAAAAATCCGGGAAGAATATAAAGTCCAGTAGTTTCATGCATCTTGCATAAGTGATACACTGGTGATACACTTCCAATATGCCCACAACAAAGAAACGCTTTAATATCACCCTAGACCACGACACGGAACAGAGGGTTAATTTGCTAGCCAAGCATAAAAATCAGCCTAAATCGGCTATTATTGCTTCCTTGACACGAGAAGCCCTTGAACTACAAGAGGACATTGTGCTGGCTGAACTGGCGGAAGAGCGTATGAGAAATCATGATGGACGATGGTTAAGCCATGAAGAAGTCTGGGGGAAATAAACTCAATTACGACAGACTCGTAATCGAGGTGGATATTCCTTTGCTAGACAATTCGGTTCAAAAACAAATTAGTTCAGCAATCGAGAAAAAACTTGTCACCTCTCCGGAAATCTATGGCGAACCTTTACGCGGCAAACTAAGCGGCTATTGGAAATTACGAGTTGGAGATTGGCGAATAGTGTACTCAATTGGAAGTAACGAAGTCTTTATCCTCGGTATCCGCCATCGCAGTAAAATTTACGAGGTTATCCAAAAAAGAGTTTAAGCATTGCCTCCAAGAATGAGTTCTTTTTGAGATGCCCAGACTATTTCAAAAATCTGCCGCATTGTGTTTGCGATGTCAGGATTCTCTAACAAGATCACTTGCATGTGTTGAAATGAGAATTTCTTTTCCTTGTATGCGCTTGTTGAACTGGCTTAAAGCTTGTTTGATATTCTCTTCATCTTCGAAATAAAGTGTTTTGAAATTCTTTTCCGGCTTTTCCGCAATGGCGAAAAGTTAAGGTCGAGCAAAACATCGCTCGACCCCCCCCACCAAAATTTTCAAGTTTATTGAAAGTTTTGGTTGGAGGAAAAAAGATGGGCAAATCAAAAAATCCCCCGAGCATAGTCGAGGGGGGATTTTTTGATTTCTTCCGAGAGAAATTTATTTAACTGCTTCCTTCAATGCTTTAGCTGGGCGGAACTTGGGTACTCGCATCGATGGAACCGAGATGGCTTGACCGGTACGAGGATTTCGAGCCTGGCGCGCGGCGCGAACCTTGGTCGAGAAAATACCGAGACCGGCAATTGAAACCTCGCCACCCTTCTTGAGAGTAGAGACGATTGAATCAATGACGACATCGACAACTTCCTCCGCTTGCACTTTCGTGCCACCAAGCTTCCCATGTACTGTATTTGCAATATCTACCTTATTCATTATGAATTGTATGCTATTTTATTTGATAAACCTGACTCTATAACACGTGTGATTATATACTAAGCCGTTTTTCAATGCTAGCCCCGCCAAGGCGGGGCTAGCGGGCAAACTCTATGGAGCGGGCCTCTCGAATAACATTAACCTTAATCTCGCCCGGATATTTAAGCTCCTCTTCGATGCGAATAGCTATGTCTCTAGCCATTTTTTTGGCCTCCAGGTCGGAGATTTTATCAGGCAGCACGAAAATACGGACTTCACGGCCGGCGGAGAGAGCATAGGCTTTCTCCACACCCTCGAAGGAAAGGGCGATTGCTTCCAAATCTCCAAGACGCTTGAGATAACGCTCGGCGGTATCTCGGCGAGCCCCTGGTCTTGAGCCCGAGATGGCATCTGCCGTCTGCACGATAATGGATTCAACGGTTTCATACGGATATTCTTCGTGATGCGATTGCATCGCTTTGATAATGTCTTCAGAAATATTGAACTTAGCTAAAATTTTGCGACCGATATCGACATGCGTGCCAGAGACCTCATGGTCGAGGGCCTTGCCAATATCATGAAGCAGAGCGCCGGCTCTGGCAGTCGCAACATCTGCCCCAAGTTCGTAAGCAATCATGCCAGCTAAATGACTCATTTCTATCGAGTGGTCGAGTACATTCTGGCCGTAACTGGAGCGGAAATGCAGACGACCAAGAATCGAGACCAGTTTCGGGTCAAGATTGTAGACTTCGCACTCAATGGCCGCTTGTTCACCTTTCTCTTTGATAATCTTATTCACCTCGGTCACGGCTTTTTCTACCAATTCTTCAATCTTGGCCGGTTGAATACGCCCGTCGAGAATCAGATTGTCCAGCGCCAGCTTGGCCACCGCTCTACGTACCGGATCAAAAGAGGAGAGAGTGATGGAGTTGGGAGTGTCATCCACTATCACTTCCACGCCAGTAGCACGTTCAAACGCTTTAATATTTCTGCCTTCTTTGCCGATAATCTTGCCTTTCAGGTCATCCGACGGTAAGGAAACTGTCGTGCCCATCATGGCGCTTGCTGTCGACATTGCCAATCTCTGAATCGCGGTGGAGAGAATTTCCTTGGCGCGCGCTTGAAGACGCTCTTCTCCTTCGGTTTCGAGTCTTTGCATGTGTATGAGCAGGTCTTCTTCGGCTTCCTTTTGTACGGTTCTCAAGAGCTCTTTTTTGGCTTCGCTGTGAGATAGGCCAGCCACTTTGGAAAGCTCAATCTGACGCGCCTCGACCAGCGCTTCCGTCTTCTCTCTGAGAGAAAGTGTCTCCACGGCCTTTTTCTTAACATATTCAGCTTCTTTGTCCAAATCAAGCGCGCGTTTGTCGAGAAATTCCTCTTTTTTCACGAGACGGTCTTCAGTTTTCTTTGTCCGCTCCTCGCGTTCTTTAAACTCTCTTTGGGTCTTCTGAATAATTTCTTCCGCTTGGGTTTCCGCTTCCGAGAGAATCCGCTGAGCTTCCTCTTTAGAGGAAAGTTCCATCTGCTTGATGTCAAGTTCCATCGAACCCTTCTTGCCGAGAGAGATTAAGAGGCGCAACAAATAACCGAAACCGATACCGGCAGATGCGGCAAGCAGAGCGAGCAATAATGCTAGTTTAAGAGACATGCAATTATGGGGGATAGGCTACCGTAACCGTAAAGCGGGAGCGAAGAAACGTTCTAAATATTTTTTAAGTGAACAACCGCAGTCTACTACAACTAGAGAATTTTGTCTATAATGCCGTACTTTTTAGCCTCTTCGGCGTTCATGAAGAAATCTCTGTCAATATCTTTTTGAATTTGGACCAGACTCTGGCCGGTATTTTTAGCCATCATTTTGGCAAGACTTTCCCGTAATTTCAGAATTTGTTTGGCGCGAATTTCGATATCGGATGCTTGGCCTTCGGCGCCGCCTAACGGCTGATGAATCATTATTTCAGCATTGGGAAGAGCAAATCTTTTCCCCTTAGCTCCGGCGGACAGAAGCCAGGCGCCGCCAGAGGCGGCCATACCGATACAGACAGTGGAAACGTCTGGTTTAATATGATTCATGGTATCAATCATGGCAAGAGTGGCACTGGCCGACCCGCCTGGAGAATTGACGTACAGAGAGATATCTTTCTTAGGGTCCTCGAACTGAAGAAAAAGAAGCTGGGCGATGACAATATTGGCGACGTCGTCATCAATCATCCCGCCGAGAAATACAACGCGTTCGCGCAAAAGCCGCGAATAAATATCATATGCTCGTTCCCCAAACTGACTTTTTTCTATAACGGTTGGAATTAAATAACCCATGTCGCGTCCACAGTATAACAAAGAGCCCAATAGTGCAACTATTGGACTCTTTGCATTTGCCAAAAACTATAGGCTACGAAGCATTCAATTCCGCATCCAGATTTTCAATATCCGTCGCGTCAAGATCAGCTTCAATAGCGGCGGCTTCATCAGAGTCGCTCTGCCTGTTGATTTCGTCAATCACCGCATCATTGCTGGCGCGCTGACCCCAGAAGTAGAGGCCCCCCAAGATAATAATCGCGAGGATAACTATCGCGCCGATAATCGGACCGCTTGAACCTCCACCTTCTTCTACCCCCACATTCACATTATTTTGTTGTTCGTCCATATTGGTGATTTAGTTAACAATAATTAATCGTCCGAATTCGAAGTCGATGTTGCCGCGCCTGTATTTGGTCCTTTAAGAGCTCGTACTGCCATCATGAGATTTCGATGAGCAGAGCGGATATTTTCTCGAGCTTCGGCCGCGGCGGCCCGAATCATCTCGAAGTTTTCAACAGCGGTACTACCGGAAAGGTCGAGGTTTATGAAAGCATCCACAGCCACTTTGGCGTCTGCGAGATTCTCCTTGGCTAGAGCGACGAAATCTTCGGCTTCGGTAGTATCACCGCCACGTTCCTTAATTTTCTCAATCCTTGATTCGATACGAGTGATAATCTTTTCCAGTCGCTTGATGGTGGCTAGAATAACTTTCGTTACATGCTCCACTCGGCGCTTGGCAATATTAGTTTGCATCTCTAACCTCCGTTCTGTACTAGAAGCTTTGCGCTGTTCTATATTACTTCTTATCTCCATTAGACGCTCTGTGGTGGAGGCTTTGTACTCCTGTCTACTTTCTCTCCTATCTTCCTGACGTTCCATCATAAGAGCTCGCGGTGTTGTACTTGATTTCTCCTGGAGATCATCGGCGCCTTCTTTGGCGGAAACTGGTAAAGCCACGGTAAGGGCAAGCATTAATAAAAGTGAAGTGGAAAAATATTGTTTTTTCATGACTTTATTTTATATTCTTTCGCGTATAACTCAAGAGCCTCTCCAAAAGCGGCCCGGGCCTCCTGTTTACCCTTAAAGCCCTTCACTTCTACTTCCTTATTCTGAAGTTTTTTATAAGTGGAGTAAAAATGCTCAATTTCTTTCAAAGTGTGGGGATTCACATCCTCTAGATCCTTGACGTTCTCCCAACGCACGTCATCCGTAGGCACGGCCAGAACCTTATTATCATTGTCGCCGCTATCAATCATTTCCATAAACCCAACCGGACGAACGCGGACCAGTATTCCCGACTGAAGGGGATAGGTGGTGAGAATCATGACATCCAGCGCGTCGCCGTCATACCAGAGAGTCTTCGGCACAAAGCCGTAATCAAAAGGAAAATCCTGGGCAGAGCGCATGACGCGATCAAGTGCGATCAGGCCAGTTTTTTTATCTATCTCGTATTTATTTTTACTACCACGGGGAACCTCGACGATGACATTCATTTCATCTGGAGTGCCCGGATCAACATCGTGCCAGAGATTCATACCACTTCATTATCTGCCGGAACGTCAGCGACTGCAAGCTCAACACCCTTGGCAGATTGGATGTCAATTCTCCAGCCGGTGAGCTTGGCCGCCAAACGCACGTTTTGTCCACCCTTACCTATGGCGAGCGATTGCTGGTCTTCAGAAACATTGACTACCGCCGTTTTCTCCGCTTCATTAATTTCAATATTAAGAATTTTGGCTGGCGAGAGAGCCTCTTCGATAAATTTCTTCGGCTCGGCCGACCACTCGATAATGTCAATCTTCTCTCCGCGCAGTTCAGACATCACGGTGGAGACTCGCACTCCTCGCTGGCCGACAAGCGCGCCGACAGGGTCAATGTGATTATCTAAAGCGAGGGCGGCAACTTTAGAACGATAGCCGGCTTCCCGGGCGATGGCTTTGATGACTACCGTGCCGTTCGCCAACTCCGGTGCCTCGGCTTCAAAAAGTTTTTCAAGAAATTTAGGGTGTGAACGCGAGAGACGAAGAAATACCCCGCGGGGGCTCTCTTCCACTCTATAGAGATAAGCGCGCACACGCTCCCCCTGGCTGAAACGCTCGCCAGGAATCTGCTCTTCGTAAGGCAGGAGACCGGTGGCTCTGCCCATGTCTACAAAGATATTGCCACGCTCAATACGTTGAACTGTGCCGTTAACAATTTCTCCCTCGCGCTTGCCAAATTCAGCGACCACGGAAGTTTTTTCTGCCTCGCGAATTTTCTGCATGATGACTTGCTTGGCGGTCTGGGCAGCGATGCGGCCGTAGTCGCCCTTGCTCTCGATTGGGAAGATTATTTCCTCATCGAGTTGGGCATCTTTCTTAATCTTACGAGCATCTTCAAGCAGGATATGGTGTTCGGCGTTATAGGCAACACGTTCATCTCCTTCCTTGGACTCCGCTTCGTCGAAGATCACACGTGAATTATCTATCACAATCTTCACTTGGAAAAAATTGGTTTCGCCTGTGTTTGGATCGAAAGTGGTGCGAATGATTTGTCCCTTCTTGCCGTATTCTTTTTTGTACGCAGTTGCGAGCGCCGCTTCTATCGCTTCGATAATTGAGGCGCGCGGAATACCGCGCACTTCCTCAAGTTCGCTAAGCACAGAACTTATGACTTTGAGATCAAACATGGTATGAATGGTTATGAATTAAATCGAACTAACGAGAGAGGTTCGCCTCACGGCGAACCTCTCTGAATAACCTACTTCTCCTTCATTATAGCAAGCTCCTAAATTTTTTGCAAGATTCTGTCATGATTTTATCTTTCTCGAATGCTTCTTAAGCCAAGTTGAGATGGTATCTAAATCTAATTTATCAACTGCCATTTTCATAACAAAATTCTCTAATTCTTTATTTGTCGCAATTAGTTCGTATCCATTAATAAATAGAAAACGAGCAGATGAAACAGCGCCAGTCCGTTTATTCCCATCAATAAAGACATGGTACTGGACGAGTGACTCCAAAAAGATTGCTGCTTTCTGGAAAACTCCTTCGTATAATTCCTTCCCGCCGAACCTTGATTTCGGTTTCTCGGCTATGGACATTAAAAGCCCAATGTCACGGACACTGTGCATGCCGCCTGTCTCATCTATAATTTCTGAATGAATAACAAGAATCTCCTCGGCTGTGAGGTATTTCATTGAAACCTATTTATCAGCTAGTGCCTCAAGAGCTGGTCGATATCGTTCAATAAATTTCTTGGTCCAGCTTAAAAGTTCCTTATCAACTTCTGCTATAGCAGGGCTGACAGCTACCGAATCGCCAACTTTTATTACTTTTTGAGTCATTATAGTTTTATTATAGTCTACTTGAAAAACTATTGCAATCACTTACTTCCTCCTCGAATGAAACCTTTTGTGTGTATCTCTAAGAGCCTTGTCTGTGACATGCGTATAGATTTGGGTGGTGGCGATATTGGCGTGACCGAGAAGCATTTGGACACTGCGTAGGTCGGCGCCGTTGCTCAAAAGATCGGTGGCAAAACTATGACGAATAACATGAGGAGTTACTTTTTTAGAAATGCCAGCTTTGATGGCATAGTGTTTCACAATTCTTTCTATAGAACGGCGAGTGAGAGGAGTGGCATCTTTAGATTTAGTTTCTCTTCCCACCTGGACAAAAAGAGCGTCATTCATATCCTTACGAGCCTTGAGATAATTGGATACGGCCCTTCTGGCCTCATCAGAGACAAATACCACCCTCACTTTACCACCTTTGCCTCTGATCGAAAACTCTCCGAGAGAAAGATCCGTGTCGTTATTTAATGAACAGAGTTCGGATACGCGTAGACCTGTCGAGAAAAGCAGTTCGAGAATAGCTTTATCGCGAAGTTCTTTAATTCCATGTCCTTCCGGCCTGCCTGCGCAAGCAGGCGCCTCAAGTAAGCGGGAGAGTTCGGCGGGGGAGATGAGGTCTAAAGATCGTTCGCCGACTTTGGCTAGTTCTATTCGCTCCGCTGGGAGACTGGTAATCTCTTGCCGAGCAAGATATTTGAGAAAAGCCCGCAGAGCGATTAAGTAATAATTCTGTGTTTTCTTCGACATGGTTTCGCCAGTTTGCCTGTTGTTGCCAGTCGACTGGCGATTAAGCCACATTCTAAATTCTCTCACTACTTCGTCAGTAATATCTTTCGGATTCTTTGTCTCCGTATGTTTAAGAAAAACGGTGAGATAATGATCATAGTTCTCAATAGTCTTTAGCGCCCGACCTTTCTCAACTTCCGTATATTCCAGAAATTCTCTCTTCAGACGCTCTAGTTCGCTAGTGTTACTCATGTCGCACAATATTATAGCATTATCTATTTTTTGATGAAAAAGTACGGGGAGAGCATTTTTTTGTATCTATCTATCTTTCTACGGTTTCGGGAAATAACAAGTTTGTTTTTGCTACTCTTTAAAACAATTTTCTGCAAAGACTCTTTAGCATCTTCGTTCCAGACCAAAGTCTTCCTATAAAACTCATCTAACTCATGAATAATCTTTTCATCGAAATAAACCTCCATTAAATAATCGCCAAAGACAACGAAGTAGTAACTATCTTTTGGAAACAAAGATTTCTTAACAATATGATATTGAAGCGAATCTCCTTGATAATGTTTTCGTAATTCTAAATCAAGAGGATCACTGTGCGATGAAACTAGGAAAAGTTGCCGGTCATCTTTATGCATTGCTTCCACAAACATTTGTTCTGCTTCGCGGCGAGCCCAGAAAAACCATTCATGAGGATTGTATGCAAATATTGGTGTATGTTTTTCAGTAACCATCCCCATCATATGAAGCGCGTGAATACCGAAGGCATCTAGTAAATTCAAATTTTTAAACGAATAGATTATTTTGTCGCGACCTTTAATATTCAAGAAATTGTCGGTACCAGTAGAACCGGAATAATAGAATTCAGCGAGAGAATAAAATTCGCCCATAGATTTAAGCCATTGAATGTTGAGCGAGACTGATTTCCCGTGAATAACAATTTTCTCTTCTTTTTTTAACTTCCGAAATACGCGATAGACAGCCTGTTTGGTGGTCTTAGGACGCGATAGAGAAGCTTGCTGAACAATTTCAGTTCCTAAAAGCGTTCCTTTTTGAAGAATCTCTAAAACTATCTCTTCGACTGAATTATCTGCCGATTTCATAGGTCAGAGTCTAACAAATTTAAGTACAAAAGTAAACAATATAGTTACTTTAATATTTAAAACAAGTCATTTTTTGACTATAAGTTATATTTAGTGTGAAATGCTTGTGGACAAGCACCTTAACCTAAGGAGAGCAATATGCCACTGTGTGGTTTCAACCCCAAGATGCTCCACGGACTGACGGAGTTCGCGCAAGGACTCTACGAACAGGCGCTGAAGCGCCAGAAGGAGGACGGGATTCCGATCGAGCGGGCGTTCGAGATCGAAGTCGAAGAGATGAATGTCTTCCTCGCCAAGCTCGACGGGCGCTACTACGATGAGCTCCGACCGAAGCACTGCGTCGACGAGGCAATGACAAAGCTCGTCGAGTGGTCAGCTGCTTACCCCAAACAGTAGTTCCTGCTAGGAGAAAACATGGGAAAGTTGAAGAAAGTCATTGAGCGTGTGCCTCGAGAGGGAAACGAGTACGCTAACGACGAGGTTGTGCATTATGTCGGCGACGCCGATGTCGCGGAAGCGGTACACAAGGCTCTCAACGACAAGTACTGCATCGATGGATACTACGAACGGATGCAGCGTTTCGATGTGAAGGACGCCTGAATCACAAGGGCCGCGACACATGTCGCGGCCCTTTACTATTTGACATTTACATGTTGCGAAGTCTTGCCATATGTGCTATGCTTAGAAAGTGATTTCGAAGACCAAGAAACAAAAGCTCATCAAGGAAGTAGCCATTCACGAAAAGGACACCGGCTCTCCTGAAGTGCAAATTTCCATACTGACAAAGCGTATTGAGGAGTTAGCCAGACACCTCAAGACACATGCCAAGGACAATCACTCGCGCAGAGGGCTACTTGCCATGGTGGCAGGCCGTCAAGCGCACATGAAGTATTTGGAAAAAAGAAGTCCCAAGCGCGCTTCGGCTTTACAAAAGAAACTTGGTCTCAAGAAATAACCGGGTAGGTTCTAGGTGCTAGGTTCTAGGGACTAGCTTAAAGAATCTCGACCCGAATTTACTAAAAACAAGCCCCTAGCAGCTAGAAGCTAATTTTCATGACCGTAATAAAACACAAAGCCCAGCGGGTCGGCATTTTCATAGACACGCAAAACATTTACCACAGTGCCAAAAATCTCCATCACGCCAAAGCGAATTTCGGGGCGATAATTAAGGACGCTCTTGACGGACGCATCCTTGTCCGTGCTATGGCCTACGTAGTCACCACGGAGTCCGGAGAAGAGAACGCCTTCTTCGGCGCTCTTGAGAAGGCCGGCATCGAGGTTCGTTCCAAACCCTTACAAATCTTCCTCGGCGGAGCCAAGAAAGCGGACTGGGACGTCGGGCTGGCCGTAGACGCTATCAGTATGGCGCCCAAAATTGATAGTGTTATTATCCTTTCGGGTGATGGCGACTATGTGCCTCTTGTCAAATATCTTCAAAATACTCATGGTTGTCAGGTGGAAGTGGTGGCTTTTGGCAAATCATCTTCAGCGCGCCTGATTGAAGCGGCCGACGATTTTCTCGACCTTGACCAGAACCCCAAAAAATATCTTCTTAACATCAACAACGTAAAAACTCGTGAAGGAATTTCCAGATGAGTTAGAATAGAACGATGGATAGAGAAGAGACTTCTTTAAAGCAAATTCGCACCTTTCAAGGAGATGTGGCGGAAGCTCTCCGAAGAGAGCAGGGGTCGCTTGTTTCGATTCAGCAAGCGGAACATTTAAAAAAGAGTTCTGCCCAATCCGCTGTTGATACGCCTTCAGAAAATTCTAAAAGAAGAACGGAATTCTTTTTTCTTGTCTTAGGCAGTCTGGTGCTTTTTGTCCTAGGAACGGCCGGGGCTTGGTACGCTTACAATGAATTCGTAAGGAGGGGCGCTACTCCAATCATAACCGCGCCAGCGAATAAGTTCATGTCTGTCAATACCGAAATTATTCTTACGGCCACCTCTCGTGAGACTTTTATTAATGCTCTGGCTGGCGCCGTCGAAGGCGTGCCCAGCGGAGAACTTAGGCATATAAATGTTTCTCTTTCAACCAGCGAGTTTCTGGATATTTTAGGAAGTCAAGCGCCCGGCAGTCTTGTACGGGCATTCGATCCACTTTTCATGTTTGGTGTTTTCGGAGAAAGTACTTTTCTTATAATTAAACTGGTGTCTTTTGAGAATGCTTTTGCGGGCATGCTCGCATGGGAGAAAAACCTGAGCCAAGACATCGGCCCTCTATTTGCCACAGCCCAACTCTTGAGAAATCTTCCGCCCGAAACCACTTTTACGGACGTGACGGACAAAAACAAAGACATTCGAATGCTTGCGTTCGAGAACCAACCCATTCTCCTTTACTCGTTTTTTGATAATAATATGCTCATCATTACAGACCATATCGAGACTCTAAGAATCCTTATCGACCGTTTAACGCGAGAAAAACTTTCCCGCTAGTCCTCCTTCTGATAAAATAAAGGTATGACTATAGACATTGAGCACTTCAAAAGGAAACTGGAGGCGGAAGAAAAACTTCTGGAAAAAGAGCTGGAGACAGTCGGCAGAAGAAACCCAGATAATCTCTCGGACTGGGAAGCCATCCCGACTGACAAAGATATTTCTCAAGCAGATGAAAATACTGTCGCCGACGGCATTGAAGACTATGAAGAAAACGTGGCCATCGTTGATACTCTGGAGACCCGTAACCAAGACCTTAAAAGCGCTTTAGACCAGATTAAGCATGGCACTTATGGTCTCTGCCAAGTCTGTGGAGAAGAAATAGATGCGGAACGGCTTGAAGCGAATCCATCGGCCCGCAATTGTCGCTTGCATATGAAATGAGTTTCTCCAAAATCTATAGCGCGCAGACGAACCTTCTTTCTGTCATACCCATTTCCGTCGAGACGGATATTTCGCGTGGCCTGAATGCCTTCGCGATAGTCGGCCTGCCAGACAAGGCCGTCGAGGAAGCGCGTGATAGAGTTTCAGCCGCCATCAAAAATTCCGGATTCGATTCTCCGAAAGCGAAGAATCACAAAATAGTTATTTCGCTTGCGCCCGCAGACCAGAAAAAAGAAGGCCCGGCATACGACCTCGCAATTGCTCTATCGTACCTCATGGCTAATAAAGATATTTCCTTCGACCATGAAGGCAAATTGTTTTTAGGAGAACTATCGTTGGATGGAAAAGTACGGGCCATACATGGCATGCTACCCATCGCCCAGTTTGCTAAACAAAATAATTTTAAAGAACTCTATGTGCCAATGGAGAATGCCCGCGAAGCGGCTCTCATTGATGGACTAAGCGTCTTCGGTGTTTCATCTCTTCCAATTTTAATTGAACATCTCACTGGCACTATTAAAATTCCCAAAACGAAGCTGACCGTCGTCGATAAAGTAAAGCCCGTCTCGAGTATCGACTTTTCTGACATCAGAGGACAAGAGAGGGCGAAGCGCGGACTTCTAATTGCGGCCGCGGGTGGGCATAATGCGGCTATGTACGGGCCACCCGGTACTGGTAAAACGATGCTCGCCAAAGCCTTTACCGGCATCTTGCCAGAACTCTCATTCGAAGAAGCACTCGAGACTACCAGTATCCACTCCGTGGCTGGTACGCTCTCCGAGACTTTTATCACGCACCCTCCTTTTCGAGCCCCGCATCATACCGCCTCCTATGTCTCGCTGGTCGGTGGCGGAACAATACCTAGGCCGGGGGAAATCACCCTTGCTCACCATGGAGTACTCTTTATGGACGAATTTCCTGAGTTTGACAGAAGAGTGATAGAGAGTCTGCGCCAACCACTTGAAGACAAGGTCATATCCGTTTCTCGCGCCAAAGGCACGGCGCATTTCCCGGCGAACGTATTATTGGTGGCCGCCATGAATCCATGTCCTTGCGGGAACTTTGGCTTCCGAGGCAAGACGTGCATTTGCACACCTTCCGCACTTTCCCGGTACAGACGAAAAATGTCCGGTCCCATCATGGACCGCATCGACATTTGGCTTGAAGTGGATAGAGTCTTACCAAGTGCTCTTTCCGGTGATTCGGAAGGAGATGATAATGAGACTTTCCGGAATAGAGTGGAGCGAGCTCGCGCGGCCCAAAGAGAACGTTTCGATAAAAAAGGAAAAAATATATCGCGCAATTCAGAAATGAGCGCGAGAGACATGGTCACACTTATCACCCTGGATAAAGAATCGCGAAAGACGCTGGACCTCGCCGCCGAGCGACTCGGTTTCTCCCCGCGTGTTTATCATCGGATGATCAAAGTAGCGCGCACCATCGCTGACTTAGATGAAAGTGAAGAAATTAACAACTCTCACATCCTCGAAGCCGTCGAATACCGTCCGAAAAAATTCGATGTTTAAAAAGGATTCTTAGCACCACGAACTTCAAAATGAAGATGGGGGCCGGTGGACTTGCCAGTGCTTCCAACCGCTCCAATAACTTGGCCTTGTATAACGTTCTGCCCGACCGAAACATTATTTTTACTCATGTGGGCATAGAGAGTTTGAGTACCGTTCGCGTGGCTGATTACCACGTAAATCCCGTAACCGCCGTTGTATCCGCCGGCGCGCGACACGATGATTTTGCCGTCCGCCGAAGCGAGAATGGAGGTACCAGTAGGAGCAGCCAGGTCAATACCGTTATTGCCATGGATGCCTTGGGTTTTTCTGCCACCAACTATCGGCCGGAGATAGAAACCCGAATACGCGGGATAAGTCTGCGAACCAGAAGTTCTGGCCAGAGAGGTTTGAGTGGCACTGATGACACCGTCAGGAATAATGACGATATCACCCGCATTTATCTTGGCGTCGGCGGAAAGGCCGTTATACGAAAGAATGTCCCCTAAATCAGCTTTATACTTGGTGGCAAGAGACTTGAGAGTATCGCCCTTTTTAACAACATGGCGCACACCCGAGATCGGCAAGATGACCAGCTCCTGCCCTTCTTTTATCACACCTCTTTTGATGTCGTTGGCCCAAACAATGGTATTAGTGGAAACGCCGAACATTTCGGCAATCTCGCTTAGGGTGTCACCCTTACGCACAACATAGACGCTAATCTGGCCCGTGCCGGATTTCCCAAGCTCCACGAATGACTCGCCGCTTCCTCCATTGGGCTCGAGGGCCACGCCGTCAGCAATGGCAATCTCCACGTCACCTGCACCGGTAGGATTGATATTTAAATAGCCCTCCAAAAGATCCATGGTTTGGGAATTACCAACGTCTGTCACTTCCAGCATACGTAAAACTTCTCCCCCCTGACTACGGGCATAGACAAGAGCGGGAAGAGCGGCTAGGGCAAGGAGTGTATATTTGACTGTTTTTTTACTAATGGAATGGGGCTAAACTGCTCAAATAGGCCGTAAAATCTATGCTTCCGTGCGGTGTCCGTTCATTATACCCCCATATGCTATAGTGTCCAGCATGTCAAAGTCTTCTCTGAATTTGAATTCTGAACAGAAAAAAGCGGTCGTATCCATCCGAGGACCGGTCTTAATCTTGGCGGGCGCGGGCGCAGGTAAGACTAAGACTATTGCAGAGAGAATCCGCCACCTTGTCGAGACGGGGGTAGCTCCTTCAGCCATCCTTGCCATTACTTTCACCAACAAAGCGGCTAAGGAAATGCGCGGGCGGATAGAGCAGGGGCTTCGTGTCTCCGAGCGACCTTTTGTAAGTACTTTCCACTCCCTCGGGGCTCGAATCTTGCGAGAACAATCGGCACAAGCGGGCATCAAGAAGCACTTCACCATTTTTGACCGAGACGACAGCCAAAAAGCAGTGAGGGAAACCCTTTTGACTCTTGGACTGGATCCAAAGACGCATGACCCGGGCCGCATTATGAGCATTATTTCTAGAGAAAAAGGTCAAGGCCTTGGTGTGGAAGATTACGGCGGCAGGGGAGAGCATGGGTATTTCCCAAATATAGTGAAACAAACCTGGTCAGGCTACGAGAAAGTGCTTAAAAGAGACAACGCGCTCGATTTTGATGACCTCTTACTCAAGACTATGAATCTCTTGAGCGATAATCAGGCGGTGCGCGAGTTTTACCAAAATATCTGGGAATATATCCACATAGACGAGTACCAAGATACCAATCGTGTCCAATACGAGATTTCAAAGATGTTGGCAGGAAAAAACCAGAATATTTGCGTGGTCGGAGACATAGACCAAAATATTTATTCTTGGCGTGGAGCTGATATCAAAAATATTCTCGACTTTGAGAAAGATTATCCTGATGCCCGAGTCATCACTCTGGAAGAAAATTATCGTTCTACCAAAACTATCTTAGAGGCGGCCAATGCAGTGATAGAAAAAAATAAAATCAGGCTTAAAAAAACTCTTTTCACGACAAATCCCGAGGGCGAGAAAATCGGTTTTTGGGGAGGATTGGATGAGGTGGACGAGGCGGAATTTATCGCCAATAAAGCGGCAGAACTTATAAGAAAAGGCCTTTCACCGGGAGAGATTGCGGTGCTTTTCCGAGCCAACTTTCAGTCGCGAGTGCTTGAGGAAGCATTCATGAATCACAGTATCCCTTATCAACTTCTTGGCACACGTTTTTTCGAACGCAAGGAAGTCAAAGATATCGTCTCGTACCTGCGGGCCGCCCTTAATCCCGATAGTCTTTCGGATAAAAAGCGAATCATCAATATGCCAGCGCGCGGCATAGGCCAAACAACGGCGCTAAAAATATTTTCGAGTGATGAGTCTTCGCTCCCCTCGGCAATGCAGGTGAAACTCTCGAGCTTCAGAACTTTGCTTAGAGAAATTGAGAAAAGCTCCAAACAAAAGAGGCCAAGTGAGACAATCTCTTTTATTATCAAAATGTCCGGACTGGAAAAAAAGTGGAAGGATGGCGGAGACGAAGGTCGGGCTCGACTCGAGAATGCTTACGAACTGTCAAATTTCGCTTCTCGATATGACCATGAATCCCCGGAAGAGGGAATTTTAAATTTCCTCGCCGATGCCGCTCTTCAGAGTGACCAAGATGAAATGAGAGATGAGGAGAAGACGGTACGCTTAATGACCGTGCATGCTTCTAAAGGACTGGAGTTCGACATCGTCTTCATCACCGGGCTTGAAGACGGACTCTTTCCGCATCAGAAGATAAATGAGAACCCCGCTTCCTCTGAAGAGGCAGAGGAGGAGAGGCGGCTTTTTTATGTCGCGCTCACCCGTGCACGTAAGAAGGTCTTTTTATCACAGGCTGAGACACGCACCCTCTTCGGCAGAAAGCAAATAAACATCCCGTCCGAATTTATCTTCGACATTCCAGAGACATTATTAGAAGAAGCTTTCGACGAGCATCGTTTTCCCAGAAAACCTCTTCTCGAAATCGATTTCTAGTGATGCATAGACACTTGTCAACACGTAGACACTCCGTGTTTACATGATATTATATAAGAATGCGTAATTTACAATTTGCAGAAAATGCGTTTTACCATGTTTACAATAGAGGAGTTGATAAAAGGCCTATTTTCATGGAAGAAAATGATATGCATCGATTTTTTGAGGGTATGAGTTTATTTAATAATTCAAACTCTATCGGGAGCTTAGAGAGAAAGATGGCCTCGAGTAGACACGGAGTGTCTACTGTTTCTACAGAAAGCACGGGAAGTGAAGACAGGCTAGTAAATTTTGTTGCATATTGCCTTAATCCAAACCATTTCCATTTCATACTTGAACAAATCTCTGAAAAGGGTATAGAACGATTCATGCACAAGCTTGGAATGGGACACTCCAAATTCATCAACGCAAAATATCGTAGAAGTGGCGCGCTGTTCCAGGGCAGCTTCAAAGCGATTCATCTTGATTCAGACACATACCTGTTGCACGCAAGCGCCTATATAAATTTGAATAACAGAATCCACAAGTACGAGCCCGGAATTCTTACAAAGTCGAGCTGGAAAGAGTACGTTGTTGAAGAAAATGATCATGGGTTCTGTAAAAAAGACTTGGTGTTGGAGCAGTTTAAAGACCGGAAGAGTTACAAAGTTTTCGCCGAGGAATCGTTGAAAGATATTGTTAGGAGAAAAGAATTTAAAAAAGAATTGGAAAACGACAATGCGAAATAAAAACCGGATAAGAGCAAAAAAATCATTGGGGCAACATTTTTTGAGAAGCAAGAAGGCCCTCGTGACGATGATCAAAGTTGGTGATGTGAGTGCAAAAGATACTATCCTCGAGATAGGACCGGGGACGGGAGTTCTGACAAGAAAACTCTTGGAAACCGGGGCGAGAGTTATAGCCGTGGAAAAAGACGATGAACTTTTTGAATTGTTAAAACACAAATTTGAAAAAGAAATTTTGTCCAGTCAACTTATTCTGACCCACGACGACATTTTAGAATTAGAAGCCAAGAAGCTAATTACGCCAAAAAGCTGGAAGCTCATTGCCAATATCCCGTACAATATTACGGGCGCAATTTTGAAAAAATTTCTTGAAACAGATTATCAACCAGAAAAAATAGTCCTTCTAATACAAAAAGAGGTGGCTGAGCGGATGGTGGGTACTCGCAGACACGGAGTGTCTACGGGCAGAAAAGAGAGTATTTTGTCTATTTCTGTCAAAGCCTATGGGATACCAAGGTACATAGAAACGGTCAAAGCTGGTTCATTCGTACCCGTGCCTAAAGTAGATTCGGCGATTATCGCCATAGATGATATTTCCAAAGATTTTTTTACAGATTTCACGAAAAAACAATTTTTTGATATGGTACGCGCCGGATTCAAATCCAAACGGAAGAAACTTTCTTCCAATCTATCGGTCATATTTACAAAAGACAAGATTAGAGAAACATTTCAGAAATTGAATCTGAACGACAATCTGCGGGCCGAAGATATCGAAATCGAGATTTGGAGGAAACTCGCTACTCATTTGTGTCAATATCTACGTTAGTTAGTCCCTACTTTAGACATAAGACCAATGGCCGGGAGAGGTATGCAGTACTTTCCAACTCTTATCCAACAGGCCTGAATCCCGCGACGGTCATCACCTAAATGCCGTTTGCCAGGGACGCCAATATTGAAATAACCATAGAGAACAGTCGAGTAGCGAGAATAGATCATGGGGCCGGTAATCACTACCGGTCCGCCTAGATAAAGGGGAGTGAACCATATCCAGGAAAGGCCGGGCGTGCAACCACAATCTATCTTGAAAGAAACAATGCCAGCAAAAGGCAACAATCCAGTCTGGGCTTGAGTTGGTAAGGTCGGCAGAAACAGCCCGACAAGAGTTAAGGAGATAACGAGCGTGATAAATTGCTTCTTTTTCATATTATTGTTTCGAGCTTATACGGCTCCTTATTGATACCGTGTTCATTCTCAACGAAAATCCAGAGTGTTACTTGATACTTCCCGAGAGTAAATTGTTTAACCTGGTCGTATCGGGAAAGGTCGGTGACACGAAACGTTAGAGTGGCGCCATTGGAAGATATCGGACCAGAGGAATCACCGAGAGTGGTAAAAAGACGATTTGTGGAAGTAAAACCACTGCCAACCAGAGTCACTATATCACCGACTATTGAGGCGCTTTCGATAGTCGGCGCCGATTGGGGATTATTGGTAACCTTGATGACAATATTAATGTCCGGATTGTCGGAAGAACCCAACACATTGGAAACAGAGAGTTTGTACTCACCCTCGGCAAGATCGAGAGGCACGGGTATCTTAAGGATTGCGCCGTCCGTGGAGGTAGCGGTGATGGGATGACTACCATTAAAAGAAACTTTATTAAGAGTTTTGCTGAAGCCAGAACCGTCGAGTACAACAGAATCACCGGACCGAACTTCAAAGGGAAACGCCCGGAAAAGCATCACCTGATCGACTCTCATACCGGGCGCGGAAGGGGTGTCTGTCTCGATAATTGGAGAAAGGTTTGGAGAAGCGGGGGTAGTGGTTGCAGTTGTCACCGTTATAGCTGTCTGGGTGGCAATGGCTGCGCGTGAAATAGGACCGAAATAACCTACCGCAGGAGAAATACCGTTAGCTGCCTGCCATCGTGCTACAGCTGCTTTGGTTATGGGACCAAAGTAACCATAAGATACATTGACTGGCATCTGAAGGAAACCCTTGGATACGAGAAACTGCTGAAGAGCCACGACATCAGAACCTCTGCTGCCTACTGTGAGATTAGTGACAAAGGTCTCGGCGCTTGCCGGAGCGACCAAAATGCCAATAGTTAATGCCGTGGATAGTATGACCAATGTAGAAAGAAATCGCATGTCCCTAATTATACACAAAAGCACGAAATAATTTCTGATATAATAAAAGCGATGCCGCGAATTCAATTCATCGGCGCGCTTGCTGTTTCCATGGCTCTTATTGGCGGGGCCATGTGGTTTAGATTCGTCCGCATTCCTCCCTATGCTGCAGAGTCTGTCTCGGTCCAGGAAATTGAGCAATCTCCATCTGAAGATGCCTTCTTGAAAGACCTCCTTAATACCGACACCTCTCCCTCCGCGACATCCACAACTACTACGCTTTCCCAGACGGACCTAATCGGCAGACGGCTTTTTTCAGACTTCATGGCGCTTAAATCACGAGGCGAGGTGACGCCAGACGACATTAACGCGCTGGCCGAGAATTATGCCGAGAGTATCAAGAATATTGACATATCGATACCTAAAGTGAATCCGAATCAAATCATTGTCTTACCAGATTCAGAAAAAAATCTGACTTTGTATGGCAATGCTATGGCAAGTATCCGCAACAAGTATAAAAATCTCGTAGCCATTCAAGCCGAAAATGGTGGGGACGGCATCAGAGACGTTAGTAGCCAGGCTTTCTCGACTTTTATGGGCGCGGTTGGCAAATTGTATCAAGCTTCCGTCAATGAACTTCTTCTCGTCGGAGTGCCGACGACGCTTGCCCTAAATCACATAAACCTCATTAATAATTATCTGGAAAGCGCCGAGATTATGAAACTGCTTAGCGATACTGCCAAAGAGCCAGTACGGGCATATGCGGCGCTAAACATTTATGCCCAACATACCGAGCAAGAATCAGAGTTGTTTCTGAATATCCAAAAAACCATGATGGCCAATGGTATAATTCTTAATAGCAGTATATGAACCCCATGAACAGTAAGAAATTCATAGCCCTTGTTCTTATTCTCACTTTTATCCTTGCTCTGCCAGTCTCAACACGAGCACAAGATGCGACGGATGAAGTGGTGCCCATTCCAGTTTCTGATAAACCTTTAAGAGTAAAAGAGGTGGGTATAACTATTTTCGGTTTTACCGTACCCGGCCTGACTTTGGACCTTATCGCCATCACGATAGCTAGGGCGGCGTTAGAACAAATATTACAAGCCACTACTGATTGGGTTAGGAACGGTTTTGAGGGTAATCCGGCTTATGCGACCGACCCGAGACAATTTTTCACCAATATTGCAGACAATATTGCGGGAGAATTTATAGCGGGTTCAGAGCTGGGGTTTTTATGTTCACCATTTCAGCTACAAATCAGACTGGCTCTGCAAAGATACTATACCCAGAGACGACAATTTCAATGTACCTTGACAGACGTAATCGGGAATATCGACGCGTTCTACAACGACTTCGACCAAGGAGGATGGGATGCGTGGTTTGCCATGACCCAAAACGACGTTAATAATCCCTATGGAGCATACCTTCAAGGCCAAATTGAACTCGATTCCCGCCTAGCAGAGGCCCTAAGCATTCAAGACAAACAACTTAGCTGGAATAGCGGATTTTTAAGCTGGTCTGAATGTATTAGTGAAGACCCAGATACAGGGGAATGCTATAGACGCGGGCCCGTTCAGACGCCGGGGAAGGTCATTGAGGGTCAGCTACAGGGCGTACTGGGAACCGGAGTGAGACAGCTCGAACTGGCGGATGAGTTAGACGAGTTGGTCAGCGCCTTATTCGTACAGCTCTTGAGGCAAGTTGTGTTTGGCGCCCAAGGATTATTTAGATAACGGGATGAAAAAATATTTTCCGCACATTTCTACTTTCATTCTCACTTTTGTAATTGTCTTTGCGGTGAGTGGGTTTCTTTTGCCAAGGACTACACAGGCACAGATACCTGTAGGTGGATGCCCGAGTGGTCAAGTAGAGGGTGTTGATTCGGCTGGTAATGCCGTATGTGTTTCTGCGCCAACAAATCCACCGACAGATCCAAATTGTGACTTGAATGGCGATTGTACTCCTGCCACTCCTGCACCAAGTATTATTAGCAAGATTATGGGCTTTGCCACTGACATTCTACTTAGACCTTTAGGATGGTTATCCCTTATGATCCTTCGGTTGGCAAGTCTCCTCACTGGTCTAGCTGGCCTGATATTGAACTATGTTGTCTGGTTCACTGTAGTTGATATGTCAAATAAAATCGCAGAAATAGGAACCATTGATGTTGCGTGGAAGACCATTCGCGACATTGCCAATATGGGTTTCATTTTCGTCCTGCTCTACGCGGCGATACGGACCATTTTGGGCATAGGCAGTGACACAAAAAAACTGATTGTTAATATTGTCGTAGTCGCCATTCTTATAAACTTCAGTCTCTTCTTCACCAAGGTAGTCATTGACGCTTCAAATGTTTTGGCTATTACTTTCTACGACGTTATAGCGCCAGGAGCACTTACGATGACCGCGACTACGGGGCTATCTAACAGTCTGATGCGGCCATTGAAAATTGAGTCACTTTGGAACAACCCAAATATAGCCAACCTCGAAGGGGAAAAACTTATCATCATAGGAGTAATGGGTACTATTGTTTCTCTCATTGCGGCCTTTGTCTTCTTCGCCGTGGCTATTATGTTTGTGATTCGCTTCGTGGTACTTATATTCGTTCTTATTTTATCCCCCTTGGCGTTTATGGGATTTATCTTGCCTCAATTAAATAAATATAAAGACCAATGGTTGGATGCTCTTCTGGGCCAAGCCTTCTTTGCACCCATCTATTTTATGCTTACCTTAATAGTGATCGCTGTTTCTCGCGGACTGCTCACTGGCGCAGGAGGTGGTATGGCTGGGGGTAATATGGCTACGGCCCTTCTCGGCGCGGTCGGGTCAGATGGGAACACAGTATTAAAACCAACACCAACATCAATAGCCATCGTGGTGAATTTTATCATCGTAATTGCCCTTCTTATCGCTTCGCTTATTATCGCCAAAGGTTGGGCCAATAAAGCCGGTCCGGGCGTCGCCGGGCTCACCAAGTGGGCCACCGGCGCGGCGGGAGGGGCTACATTGGGTATGGCTGGAAGGTTTGGAAGGGGTACTGTAGGACGGGCGGGTGTCGCTATAGGTGACAGCGAGAGACTAAAAGAACGAGCATCGAAAGGCGGCGTGGGTGGCATGGCAGCTCGGTTAACTTTGGCCACAGGAAGAAAAACCGGTGAAGCAAGCTTTGATGTAAGAGGAACTTCTCTTGGCGGCCCACTGGAAGCCGGCAAAGCACAGAAAGGTGGATTCGCACAAGTGCTGAAAGATAAGCGCAAAAAAGAAAAGGAGTTTGCTGATTCACTGGCGCCTTCAGATATGCTTGTGGCGGAAGCGGAGAGAAGAATGGAAACGGCCCCTCGCGGAAGTGCAGAGTACTCTAATGCACGGGCTGAGGTTGATAGGCTAAAAGGCATTGATGAAAAAGAGGCAATTAAAAGACTACGAGATGAGCGTCATGTAACTGAAAATGAGGCGAAAGAAATAATTCGTAGAAACAGAGACTCTTACATCAAAAAAGGGCTGGGAGAAATACGAAAGGAATCTCAAGTTGAAGAGAGCATCGAAAGAAGTCCTACATACATAGCGAGTGATATCGTACGAAGAGTGGCAACGGATAGGGTTGGAAGAGGAATCGACAGGGTAGTCAATATAATACCTGACGTTAGAGGATTAAAAATATTCAGGGAAGCCCTGAAATATTCCAGTGATGCTACGCGTAGCATTCCAAACCTTATCAGAGCCAAGAATCGCGCCGCCATCGCTGAGATAAGAAAAGGTAAGAAAACTGCAAAAGAACTAATCGACGAAGCCCTAAAAGAAACTGGGGAAACAACAGAAACTCCACCGCCCGCAGCACCGACCGCACCACCTCCAGCACCACCGCCTCCTCCACCAACAATACCATGAACGAAACAGATAAACTTATAGAAGAACAACTTAAGACCCTGCCGCCGAATTTGCGACAGGCGATTGGCGCCGTGTCATGGAAAGCACTCGTACAGGAGATTGGTAGAGCAAACATGCTAGATGCAGAGCAAATCGCCTCACTCGAACAAGAAACAATGTTCATTATCTATGCGTTTGATAATCCCGATGATTATGTTTCAAATATCGCCAGGGAGTTGGACATATCTGCAGATGTTGCGTACACAATTGCAGAGTCTATTGGAGACAAAATTTTTGACCCGATTTCTAAACAAAGCGAAGGGTATGAAAACATGACTGTGTCCGCCAGTGTCCCCGAAATTCCGCCCGTGAATCTCCCTATGATTGAAGAGGGGAAGGTGGCGCATGATGCGCCAAAGATAGAGACTGAGTCCGAACCAAAGGTATCCCTGCCAGACTATCGCTACGAAGGAGGGAAAGACCCATATAGAGAACCTTTGGGATAGCTTATAGGTTCTAGGTGCTAGCTTCTAGCTTAAATGCCGATACATTCACATAAAGACCTAATTGTGTGGCAAAAGGGAATAGAATTGTCAAAGCAAATATATCTTTTAACAGAGAAATTTCCTAGGGAAGAAATTTATGGGATTATGTCTCAAATGAGACGGGCTGCTATTTCTATTCCCTCCAACATAGCAGAGGGTAGAAGCAGAGGGACAAGGAAAGATTTCGTCCAATTTTTGAGAATTGCCATAGGTTCAGCTTCGGAGCTTGAAACACAAATTGAGATCGCTAAAAATCTTCCCCAAACGAAGAATCTTTCTTACCAAGAAATTGATATACTATTAGATGAAGTTTCCCGGATGACTATGGGAATGATCAAGAAATTAAGTATTAAAAGCTAGACCCTAGAAGCAAACAGCTAGAAGCTATTATGAGATTCCAAGTCCCACAATTCATCGAAGTTGAAGACAAGCTCTTCGGACCTTTGACTTTCAAGCAATTTATCTACGTTGCTGGCGGAGCTGGCCTCTCTGTTATTATTTTTCTCTTCCTGCCAACATTTTTAGCGATTATCATGGCTCTACCGATAGTTCTTTTCGCTGCGGCGCTAGCTTTCTATAAAGTAAACGGCAAGCCGTTCGTGAACGTGGTCGAGGCTTTCGTGAAGTACACTCTCACCAACAAGCTGTATATATGGAAGAAAACTGACAACCCACGACCAACAACTGACAACAAAATGGAGGCAAAACCAATTCAACAGGTTTATGTGCCGAAACTTTCCAGCTCAAAGCTTAAAGAACTCACTTGGAGTCTAGACATCGAGGAGAATCAAAATCCCGTCACGCAAAATACTGATGATGGGTTATAATTAAAGAATGTCTTCATCGACAAGCGCCACTCAAGAATTCGTTCCCATCAAGGAAGTGCGTGACGGCATTGTCCTGCTTAAGGATGGCGGTATGCGCTCGATTCTTTTGTGTTCGTCTCTAAACTTCGCGCTTAAATCCGAGGATGAAAAACAAGCCATTCTTCTTCAGTTCCAGGATTTTCTTAACTCACTGGATTTCTCAATTGAGATAGTGGTTCAGTCCCGCAAACTCGATATACGCCCATATATAGCGCTGCTCGAGGGGCAAGAGAAAGCGCAGACAAACAGTCTGATGAAAATACAGGTTCGAGAATACATTGAATTTATCAGGAGTTTTACCGAAAACACGAACATCATGACTAAAAACTTTTTCATTGTGGTGCTATACAGTCCCGCCATTTTAACTACCAACCAGTCAAGGATCACTTCACGCTTGGGATTTGGCACCAAAAAGGAGCGGGCCGCTGCCACGGAAGCAAGTTTCGATGAGAATCGCACTCAGCTTGAAGAGCGCCTATCAGTAGTGGAGCAAGGACTCATCCGCACCGGCATTCGCGTGGCTCGCCTTGGCACCGAAGAAGTCATTGAACTTTTCTATAAAGCGTTTAACCCGGGAGAAACTGAAAAGCCTCTAAAAATAAGCTAGCCATGAGTATTCTTGATAAATTATTTGGTAAAAAGAATAAAAAGCCGGATATTTCTTCTATTCTGCCTCAAGAAATCTTCGAGGCCGGAGTACTTGAACTTAAAGATATTATCGCTCCGTCAGCGCTTAAGGTTACGCCTAGAGAAATCAATCTAGGCGAAAAAATTTTGCGAAGTTTCTTCGTCATTTCCTATCCGCGCTTTCTCTCTGAAGGTTGGTTCTCGCCTATTATCAATATGGACAAGGTTTTCGATGTTTCCATCTTCGTTCATCCCATTGAAACCTCGAGGGTTTTGCGCCAATTCCAGAGAAAGGTAGCCGAAGTCCAGAGCCAAATCCATAGCCGGGAAGAAAAAGGGCTGGTGCGCGACCCCATGCTTGATGTCGCTTACCAGGACCTGGAGAATCTGCGCGACCAGCTCCAGCAGGCGCAAGAGAAACTCTTTGATGTCGGTCTTTACATCACCATCTACAGCGAGAGCAACTCCGAACTTGATAAAGTGGAATCCGAGATTAAATCCATTCTTGAGGCCAAACTTATCTACGTCAAACCCGCGCTCTTCCAGCAGGAACAAGGGTACAAAAGCACTTTACCTCTTGGTAACGACCTGCTGGAGGTGCATTCTAAACTAAATTCTTCTCCGCTTTCTTCTCTCTTTCCCTTCACCTCTTTTGACCTAACTTCTGACAAAGGCATCCTCTACGGCATCAATAGACACAACTCGTCTTTGGTGCTCTTCGACCGTTTCTCGCTTGAAAATTATAACTCCGTTACGTTTGCCAAGGCCGGTGCAGGTAAATCCTACGCCGCCAAACTGGAAATTTTGCGTACACTGATGTTTGATGCGGACGTGATAGTGATAGACCCGGAACGGGAGTATGAGTACATGGCGGAAGCCACTGGCGGGAGATATTTTAAAATCTCCCTCAACTCCGAGCATCATATCAACCCATTCGATTTGCCAGTACCGGGACCGGATGAAAGCGCCGCTAATGTCTTACGCTCCAACATCATTAATTTAGTCGGCCTCTTTCGTCTGATGATGGGCGGCCTAACGGCCGAGGAGGATGCCACCATTGACCGGGCCATTACTGAAACTTACGCCCTGAAAGATATTACGGTGGAATCAGATTTCCGGACTATCGAGCCCCCACTCATGTCCGACTTTGAATTAGTACTCACTGGTATGGAAGGCGGAGAGTCTCTTGCCCAACGCCTTTCCAAGTACACCAAAGGCACTTGGTCAGGCTTTATCAACAGACCAAGCAATGTCGATATCAACCGCAAGTTCGTAGTCTTCTCTTTACGCGACATGGAAGACGAGCTCAAGCCCATCGCCATGTATATCGTCACTCACTATATCTGGAATGCCATCCGCAAAGAACTGAAAAAGCGTCTCCTGGTCATTGACGAGGCGTGGTGGATGATGAAGTCGGAAGATACCGCCTCATTTTTGATGGGCCTAGTCAAGCGCGGCAGAAAATATTTTCTCGGTGTGGCCACCATCACTCAAGATGTCGGGGATTTCTTGAAGTCGCCCTACGGTATTCCTATTATCACCAACTCTTCTATTCAGATTCTGCTGAAACAATCGCCGACAACCATAGATGAACTCCAGAAAACCTTTAACCTCACAGATGAGGAGAAATTTCTCTTACTTGAATCGGATGTGGGAGAGGGTATTTTCTTCGCCGGACTCAAGCACGTGGCCATCAAAAATATCGCTTCATATACGGAAGACCAGATTATCACCTCTGACCCATCGCAAGTTTTGGCCATCAAGAAAGCCAAGCGAGACGCAATGGAAGATAGGGAGGTCGCACAAGAGGCGGCAAAGACAGAAATAAAAGAAGCTGAAAAGCATAATCAATAATGCCCGAAGAAAAAAAGGGTCTGAATAATACGACAATTGTTCTAATGATATGCGTGGCACTCTTTTATGATGTGCTCCAATGGCTTTTGGGATGGATATTCATGGGATGGCTTGTGAGCATTTTCGCTGGACTAACTTTCTACACATGGTTCAAAATTAGAGGAATGAGTTTTATGAAGCCAAAGAGATTTCTATCTTTCGGCGGCAGTTTCATTGTTGAACTTATACCAGGTATTGGCGACATTCTTCCTACCTGGACTGCATCTATTATTTATCTCGCCCTAGATTCTAAGATAAAGAAAGTTGCCCCAGTATTAGGTATAATGAAGAAATGAAAAAGTTCTGCATTCTCTTAGTAACTTTTCTGCTTATTTCGCCCATACTCTATGCGCAGGCCCAAGAGGTGGATCTTCTCTGGCAGGGAAATTCTTACGTTCCTCCTTTTTATGAGGGCAGGACATTGTGGTCTAGCCAGTCTAGGATTACTTTCTTGGCGATACCGCATGGCGCCGGTATCGGTAATCCGGCAAACTTAACTTACAAGTGGACCAAAAACGGCACGGTGCTCGGCAATATCAATGGCGTAGGCAAAAACACTCTCTCTTTCATCGACTCTATTCTCTCGAAACCGCAGACCATAAAGATAGACGTTTTTTCTGGACCAGATGTTGTGTTGGCCAGCGCCTCCGTCACTGTTACCCCGATATCTCCGATGCTCGTTATTTATGAAAACAATCCGCTCTACGGATTCATGTTCCATCAAGAGACAGGCGAGATACATAAACTCCAAGACCAGGAGGTTACCTTCACAGCATTTCCTCTTTTCTTCAGTACCCTTAACCGCGGTGGCGATACGGTCGGCTACGAATGGCGCACCAACATCGGTGGAAAAGCGGAAACCGGAAACTCTGTGACCTACCGAGCACCGGATGATGCGGCCGGCTCGTCAGAAATATCGGTGCGCGCCTCAAACAAAGACAAGATACTTCAGAGTTCTCATAAAAGTTTCTTCATACAATTTGAGAACCTGACCGGAATATGAAATCTTTCCTTGCCATAGCCATTCTTGGGATAATCCTTGGTGCAAGTTTTGCTCCGCAAGGAGTTGTAGCTCAAAAAGCCACTGAATACACACTTCTCGCGCCTATTCCTCTAAGTGGTCCCAGCTCGGGAGAAACTCCGAAGACAACCGCTGAGCCGTATGTCAAAGGAGTCTTTACATTAATTATCGCCATAGCCGGAGGACTGGCGGTGATTAAGATAATTTTCGGCGGCATTCAGTATATGTCCACCGACGCCTTTGAAGGGAAAAGTGAAGCCAGAACTACTATTCAAAACGCCATATGGGGACTCTTACTCGCCATCAGCGCGTGGCTCATCCTCTTTACCATCAATCCCAAATTAGTAGAATTTAATTTTAATTTAAGCATCCCAGCGCAAGCAACGTCTATCGGCGTTCCTTCTGGCCCTGGTGGGGGGTCTCCCATGACTGGCCAGGGTGGCTTTCCTCTGACCCAACAACAAGCCATAAGCACCTTTGGCGCGGCGGGCGTGACAGTGGTTGGTCCTATAAATCTAGCCGGTATTAGACAGGGTATCGTAGATGAAATTGTCAGTCTTAAAAATACGTGCAATTGCAATGTGTTGATTACTTCCGCGACCGGCGGAGAACACGATACTGTAGTACAGCCGACATGCAATCACGCCAACGGCTATAAGGTGGATTTAAGAAGTAACCGCGAGGGCATAGCCCTGACCAACTACGTTAAGGGAAGCTACCAACCGCTTCCCAATCGAAGCGATGGCGCACAAATGTACAGGTCCCCAACCGGTGGGTTCTACGCTCTTGAAGGTAATCATTGGGACATAACTAGATGTTAAATATGAAAAAAATACTAATAATTTTAATAGCAGTTATCTCAATAGCCATTATCGCTTTTCTTGGATGGTATTTCATTTTGCGAGACTCGAGTATTCCGGTTGGAGCAACCCTTAGAAATGTTTTACCGTTCGGTTCGGGGGATAATACCCCGCAATCAACAACCAATAATCCACAACCCACCACTGACATAGGCGACCAGCAAACAATGACGACATCTAATATGTTTCATATTTCCGATATTCCTGTGGCTGGCGCAGTAGTCTTTGAGAAAGAGGACCAGACAGTCGTGCGCTATGTTGATCGAGCCACGGGTCATATTTATGAAGCTGATTTGAAGACTCTCGCCAAGACTAAAATTACCAATCAAACTTTACCGAAAATTTATGAGGCTTATTTCAGAGCGGACGGCAACGCGGTTCTCCTGCGGTCTCTGAAGGATAACTCTGATGTGGTAGAAAATTTATCTCTCGCCCTCACCCCTCCCCAAGGAACCTCGACAGATGCTCTCTACGCCGTCTCGTCTACCGCCCTGCGTGGAGACATAAGTGCTGTCGCCGTGGGTTCCGGCAACGCTCTATTCTATGCTCTGCGAGATACCACTTCTATAATCACATCGGCATTTAACGGCGCGTCGGCAAGAACTATCTTTACCGCTCCTTTTACAGACTGGCGTCTGGCAGCAGCAGGAAACAGCTTGGTTGTATACACGAAAGCGAGCGTTAACATACCGGGTTACGCCTATACCTTAAACATTTCAAATGGAGCCTTTACAAAAATTCTCGGTCCATTGAATGGGCTCATAGTCATTCCTAACACTGCTGGCAATCGAGTGCTGTATTCATATGTCGAGGACAACAAGGCGAAATTATTTGCCAAAAATCTCACTAATAATACCTTTTCTGAAATATTGCCCGTGACACTAGCGGAAAAATGCGTCTGGAGCATCAGAAAAACAGGTATACTTTTCTGTGCCGCGCCTGTTGACGCCCCTGGGGTCGGGGAACCAGACAACTGGTACAGAGGGGCGACACATTTCTCCGACCGCATCTGGCTCTTTGATATCAATACCGACATTGCCCAAGTCTTAATAGAACCAAATCAGAGCTTGGGTATCGATATCGATATGGTCGAACCCAAACTTTCCTCCAACGAAGACTATCTCGTCTTCATAAACAAAACCGATTTGTCTCTCTGGGCTCTTAGATTGGAAGCTTTTTAGCCTGATTAGTCTTAATGTTTTTCCTAACGAAGAGTTCTTGAGCGATACTGAAAAGATTAGTGGTAAGCCAATAAAGAGCGATGACTCCGGAAATTTTGTATGAGATGAAGAAGACGATTACCGGAAAGAAATATTTCATTTGGGTCTGCATACTGCGGGTAAGATTGTCGCCAAATGAATTTCCTTTAGGCTGAGTCTGCCCTTTCAGAGAGATTTGAAATTGGAAAAAAGTGGAAATGGCGGCCAAAAGAGCAATGGGGGCATTCTTGGCCGTGATATTCAAAAAACCCAGAAAGATAGTGTTGATGTGGTCAGGTGCCGTCACAAATGAATACAGGAGGGCAGAGTTAACCTCGGGGAAATGCAGGAAAATTTGATACAAGGCAAAAATAATAGGAATTTGGATAATAATAACCAAGATGCCGGAGAATGGATTAACCCCTTTCTCTCTGTAAAGAGCGAGGGTTAGCTTCGCTTGCTCCTCGGCCCTATCTTTGTATTTCTCCTTGATTTCAACCAAATCCGGAGCTATTTCAGCCATTTTGACTTGAGTGAGCACCGCCTTTCTAGACAGTGGGAACATAATCAGACGAACTAAAATAGTGAGAAAGATGACAATGATACCGGCATCAGCCCAGGGAAAAAGCTTGAATAGAAGCACCAGAATATTGTAGAGCGGGTCGAAAAAGAAAGCGTGGTAGAGAAAAGACATTAGATTATCATAACCTACAACAGACAACTTACAATCAATGACTTTAATTCATTTTTTAATTCTTTCCCTTTGGTCTTTTCCGAACCATGTTTGGCAACTACAAGATAAAGTCCGACACGGAGAGAAGAAATGAGGTCGCGCATAGCTGAATACACACGGCGCCTGACTTTATTGCGCACTACGGCTTTTTTATAAATCTTTTTAGAAACAGAAACGGCTATGCGAACCTCTTTTGAAGGTATAACGCGTAACGAGAAGTGTTCGGAATTAAAATATTTCCTTGATTCGAGAAGTGGTTTGAAGAGCCTTCGGGGTATTCTTCTATATTTCGGGAGCATTTTAAACCGCTAAGTGGGCTCTACCTTTTCTTCTTCTGTTTCTTATAGTCCTCCTACCAGTGGAAGTTTTTTGCCGCGAAAGAAAACCGTGAGTTTTGGCTCGCTTGCGTCTTTTTGGTTTGTATGTTGTGGACATTTTTTCTTAACAGGTTATGAACATATTATAAACATTATTCGAGTCTTTAACAAGTTTTTATCCGACTCCAAAAAGATATACTATGGTACCCAACAACTTCTATCATGGACTACAAACAACTTTGGCAAAGCGTTCTGGTAGAAATAGAGCTGAGCATCTCAAGTGCCAACTTTACAACATGGTTTAAAGACACCCGTATCGTTAAAGAAGACGGCGGAGTGATAGTGCTTTCCGTGCCGAATGCTTTTGTTAAAGAGTGGCTCCTGACTAAGTACCATAACACCATCCTTAGAAGTTTGAGAAGTCTCGAGAATTCCATCCACACCATCGAATATGTGGTCAATAAAGAGGAATCTCGCAAGAGAGAGGAGAAGCCAAGTCAAGAGCTCCATACCAAAGAACTCCCTCTGCCAGAGACAGTAGTGAACAAGGACGATAATTTAAACCCGCGTTATACTTTCGAAACCTTTGTCATAGGCCCCTTCAATGAACTGGCTCATGCCGCCGCTCAAGCTGTGATTAAAAAACCCGGCATCATGTACAACCCGCTTTTCATACACGGGTCGACTGGTCATGGCAAAACTCATTTAATTCAGGCGATTGGCAATCATATCAGGGCGACTAGCCCCGGTAAGAAAGTTTATTACATGACTTCCGAGCAATTCGGACAGGACTGTATGAATGCGCTCCAAAACCAAAAAATGACCGTTTTTAAGGAGAAATATCGCAAATATGACGTCTTGATTGTTGACGATATCCAATTCTTCTCAGACAAACAGAAATTCCAGGAAGAATTATTTCATCTGTTCAACACTCTCTACGACAACAACAGGCAAATTATCTTTTCTTCCGACAAGCACCCTTATTTTATTACCGGACTTGAGGAGAGGCTCAAATCCAGACTTTCCGCCGGTATGACAGTTGATATCCCGGCGCCCGATAAAGAGTCGAGAATCGCTATTATTTCCGCCAAAGCGCGGCAACAAAGCATCGCCCTATCGCCGGAAATTATAGACTATCTCGCCCACACCATAAACGGCAATATCAGAGATCTTGAAGGAGCGGTTAATACTCTGCTTTGCCACGCCCAACTCAAGAATAGAGAAATATCAATGATTGATGTCAGAAACTATATAAAAAATAACGTCAAACCCAAGAAAACCATCGCCGTCAAAGACGTTGTTAGAATTGTCTCTGACTTTTATAACATTAAGGAAGACAGCATTTATGAAAAAACGAGACACAAAGAAGTGATTCGGCCGCGACAAATCGTTATGTATATCTTACGTGAGGACTTTAATATATCTTATCCATCAATCGGCCAAAAATTAGGCGGGAGAGACCATACCACGGTTATCTATTCGTGCGAAAAAATCAAGACTGATATTAAAGTGGACCAATCGTTACTGGAAGAGGTCGGTCAGATTAGAAATTTACTGACCGTGTAACACTATGTGGAAAAATAACAGAAATAATGTTAGTAAGATGTTTAAACAAGAATCCAAAGATGCCGCCATCTTGGCTTCGTCTAAATATTTTATGACTTATCCTCAAATTAGTCACAAACAAAAAAATAAAATGTGTTTTATCAGAAGCCTAAAACAGACTATGCACATATCCACACCCCTAATAGTAGTAATAAATTTTTATATATGAAAATAGAATGTATTAAAGACCAATTAGAGGAAGTTTTGAGTAAGGCCGATAAAATAGCTGGTAAAAATATTACCTTACCGGTGTTGACAGGTCTTTATTTAGATGCGCGCCAAAATTCTCTTGCAATAAAAGCCACCAACTTAGATCTTGGCATCTCTCTTACTTTGCCGGTTAAGGTTATCGAACCGGGGATTGTGGTGGTTCCTGCTCATGTGATTTTTTCATTCATTTCATCTTTATCGAAGGATAGAAATATCACCATCGGCACCAAAAATCAGGTATTAGAGGTAAAAACTTCGAGTACTAAAACCAGTATCAAGACTCTTCCCAGCGAAGATTTCCCGGTTATTCCGGAAATAGACGAGGACAAGGCCTTCTCAATGCCCACAAGAGATCTTATTTTCGGCATAAGGTCGGTTATTTATGCGGCGGCGACAGGAAGTATCAAACCGGAGCTATCTTCCGTTTCCATAACATACGAAGGGGAGTTCCTGGTTTTCGCCGCCACAGACTCGTTTAGGTTAGCGGAGAAAAAAATAAGAGTAAAAAAAATTCCACACTTCAAACAAATCCTTATCCCTCAAAAAAATGCTATGGAAATAGTAAAAATTTTCGATAAGGGCGATGAAGAAATCTCAATCTCTATAGAAGAGCATCAAATAGCTTTACGTTCGCAAAATGTTTATCTGACATCACGCATCGTGGAAGGAACCTTCCCGGACTATCAGCAAATTATTCCTAAAGAAACCACTTCCAAAGCAGTTTTACTTAAACAGGATTTAACAAATTCACTTAAAACAAGTCTTATTTTCTCTGATGTCTTCAATCAACTGACCCTGAAGCTCTCTCCTAAAGCCAAGAGTTTTGAGATTGAGTCAAAAAATTCCGCTGTCGGAGAGAGTGTTTATGCTGTTGAATCTGTGCTTGAGGGAGAAAATATTTCCATTAACGTCAATCACCGCTACTTTACAGACTGCTTCCAGTCCATTACTACTGACAGCGTATCTCTTAGCTTTAGCGGCCAGGCCAAACCGATTATCATCCAAGGAATGGGCGATACCAGTTTTCTCTATCTCGTGATGCCCATGAATCAGTCTTGATTAGTCTCTAGGCTCGAATTGTTGGGAGTCGCCCAAAGCCCCACACCGTACTCCCAATTTAGAAACTGCGAATCATCCGAGGGATTTTGAGGTATAGGGCCACGGGGATTATTCTTCTCTACCCAATAGAGAATAGAGTGGACACCGCCGGTAGACCAATCGCCACGTAAAATAGGTTTTAAATCACCAAGATTCTCCGGTTCCGGCGACATGAAAATTTCAACGGGAAATTGAGGCAAAATCTGTTCCATATATTCGCGCCAGAGAGGCGCGACGACAAGACCGGAGACCTTCTTCTCCATCGGGCGGTTGTCATTGTTGCCCACCCATGCGCCTACAGTGAGATTGGGAGTGTAGCCGATAATCCAAGCATCGCGATAATCGTTTGACGTGCCCGTTTTGACTGCGACTGGTCGAGTGGGTATGTAGAGTGCGGAGTTTGCGCCGAAGCCCGGTGTTCGCGCCGCGTTGTCAGAGAGAATGTCTGTAATAAGGCGCGAGATTTTTTCCGGCAGTACTCGACGAGGGGATAGAGAGTATCTGTCCACGATGTTGCCTTGGGCATCTTCCACCCAAAGTACCGGAGTGTAGGGATTGCGAATGCCGTCATTGGCGAATACAGAGTATGCCGAAGTCATGTCAAGGAGAGAAACTTCTCCGCCTCCCAGCACCAATGACAAGCCATATCGGCTAGGGTCATTGAGGGTTTCTATGCCCATGCTCTTGGCGGTGGCTATCGAGTCGTCGACTCCGGCAAGATAGAGTCCTTGAACCGCAGGAATATTGACTGATTGGGCGAGAGCATTCCTAATAGTCATGGGACCGCGGAATCGGTTATCATAGTTGGTCGGGGCGTAACAGACATCGTCTGTAATGAAATTATCGGGCGCACATCTGGCGGCGAATTGAATCGGGGTGTCATAGAGAATTGTTTGGTCAGTGTAACCCTTTTTAAACATGGTAGCGTAGATGAACGGTTTGAATGTGGAACCAGGCTGACGAAGCCCGGTGGTGACGTTAAAGTTGCCGTCAATTTCTTTATCAAAATAGTCGCGCGAGCCGACCATCATCAAAATATCGCCGTTTCTAGGGTCAATGGCTACCATGCCATTGTTCTCGCCATTAAATTTTTCTTTGTTTATCGCGCCATACTTTTTCGATATCACTTCAGCTTCCAGCTGGAGTGAATAGTCAAGAGTGGTAATCACTTTAAAACCGCTGTTCGCCACCACGCCTTCGCCATACTTTTGCGTTAAATAGTCAATGACGAAAAAAACAAAATGCGGTGCCTTGATACTGCCGGTATTTCCTCTGGGCTTGAATTCCACTTTCTCTTTTTTCGCGCTCCCATACTCCTCTTGAGAAATAAAATTATTGCTAAGCATTTCATAAAGAACCAAATCTTTTCTGGCCTTCAACTCCGGAAGGTTGCGACCATAAGGAGAATAGTAAGTTGGCGCTTTCGGCAGAGCGGCGAGATAGGCCGACTCGGCTAAAGTGAGTTGGGAGGCCGGTTTACCAAAGAAACTCTGCGCCGCCTCTCCTATACCGTAAATAGTTCCTCCGTAAGGAATTTCATTGAGATAGAGGGACAGAATTTCATCTTTGGTCAATACTTTCTCGAGTTTGATGGCTAGAATCAGCTCCTTTAATTTTCTGGCGGGGGTTTTGTCTTTGGTCAGAATGGAGTTTTTGACCACTTGCTGGGTGATCGTTGAGCCGCCTTGGCTGAAAGAGAGGGTGCTTAAGTTTACAAACACCGCTCTTAGAAACGAGGTCCACTGGAATCCATTGTGCGAGTAGAAATTCTTATCTTCGATAGCGAGCGCGGCGGCTCTGGCATAAGGAGAAATATCTTCGAAAGGGACTAGCGCGCGTCTGGTATCACTTGACATATCATAAAGTAAAATTTCCCCGGTGCGGTCATAAATCTTGGTGGACTGGTCGATTTTGCGCTCGGAGATATCCTCAAGAGCCGGGATACGAAACGAGGCTACCCACAAAATAAATATACCCGAAGCAAATAATCCCAGAGTCGTGATAGCCAAAAGGTGGTTTGAATGTCGGGGTTTCCTAGTCATTTCTCAAAAGGAAGCTCATTTTAACACATTTCGCTTTTGTACCGAACGTGTTAAATTGGCTGGTATGAATAAAGAGGTAGAAGAAATACTGACACGTGGAGTGGAAAGGATATATCCCGACAAATTCGCACTTGAAAAAGTTTTAATGTCTGGCAAAAAAATCAGACTTTATTACGGGATTGACCCGACAAGCGATACCTTACATCTCGGTCACTTAGTCCAGCTTCTTAAATTAAGGAAATTTCAAGATCTTGGCCACGAAGTGATAATTTTAATTGGCGATTTTACGGCGCAAATCGGAGACCCAACGGACAAACAAACAACCAGAAGGCCGCTTACCCATAAACAAGTTTTAGAGAACGCAAGGGAATATAAAAAACAAATTGGTAATATTTTGGATTTAAAAAAATCAAATATTCGCTTTGTCCATAATGAAAAATGGACAAACAAACTCACCCCGGAAGATATGTTGGAATTAGCTTCTCATTTTACGGTTTCAAAGTTACTCACAAGAGATATGTTTCAAGAAAGAATTAAAGCTGGCCGAGAAGTGTATGTTCACGAATTTCTCTATCCTATTTTTCAGGCGTACGACGCCGTGACGATGGATGTCGATTTACAAATTGGCGGCAATGACCAAATGTTTAACATGCTTGCTGGTCGCGATTTAATGAAAAGAAAAAAGCATAAGGAAATGTTTGTTTTAACTACGAAATTATTAATTGATCCAACTGGTAAAAAAATGGGGAAAACTGAAGGAAACATGATAACCTTGAATGACCCAGCCGATGATATGTTCGGCAAGGTAATGAGTTGGCCTGACAGTATGATTGCTTTGGGTTTTGAAATCTGTACCAACTTAGATTTTAGCAATTTTGCCAAAGAGAAACCGCGCGACCAAAAAATGAAACTTGCTCATGAAATCGTTAAAATTTATCACGGAGAGAACGTTGCCGAGAAAGCTCAAGAGGATTTCGAAGAGACTTTTTTCAAAGGCGGGGTGCCGAAAAATATTGAGACAATACGTGTAAGCAAAGACACCCCGCTTGTTGAAACGCTTCTTAAACAAGGACTGGTTTCTTCAAAAACAGAATTTAATCGACTTAATAAAGAAGGAGCCATCAAAGAAATAGAAAACGGCGTTTACCGTATTGGCAAACACCGTTTTCTGAAAATTGAAGTGTTTTAAACTTATATTTCGTCTACATCATCCATCAGGTCTGCTTTGTCTGTCGCAAGTTCCTCATCCACAAGGTCTTCGACACTTTCCGCATCATCATCGAGCAGGTCTTTCTTTTTAACATCAAGCTCGTCGTCAGGAAGCAAGCCGCCTTCTTCAGGCTCATCGTCACCTTTAAGAATATCGTCGTCCATAATGTAAATAATCTAATTACTTCTAATTTCGAATGCACCTATTTGTATCAGATACTCTTTTTCGTTGCAAGATGAGTAATCCCCACTCGACTCGTCTCTCGATAAACTCGAGACTCGCTCGTGGCAAGCCACGGCAGTAAACTAGGACGATAATACATATATTTGCTTACGAGGCGAGTGCCCTGAGCGGTTCGGCTGCGCTCATCGCAGGCGAGAGTCGAAGGGCAGTATACTTATTATATGTATTGGGTTTACATGATTAGAAATAAAGGTAACAAACTTTATATTGGGGTAACAGAAGATTCTTCCAAAAGACTCTCTCTTACCACAATAGTAAAATAGGCGCTCTATTCACCAAAAATAATCCAAGTTTTAAGATAGTCTTCCTTGAAAAGTATTCTAATTTAACTGAAGCAAGAAAACGCGAAATTCAGATAAAGAAATGGCGTAGAGATAAAAAGGAGAATCTTATCTTAAGATATTCGCAAGGATTAGAAACAAAAATATAGTAAGTCTCTACCCTCTAGTTACCAAATGAGTTATTCCTACCGCAATGGCATCTATCTCGTCATCAAGTCTTTTTGAAGACTTTTCGGGTAGATCAATCAATTTCTTAACCATGTTTGTCATCTGAATTTTATCCGCCTTGCCGTAACCTGTCACAGCTATTTTGATGGTTTGTGGACCGTATTCAAAGATTTCCATTCCCGCTCTGGTCGCTTCATAGATAATAATGCCTCTGGCTTCCGCCACTCCGATGGCGCTTGTAATATTGGTGTTGAAAAAGAGAGTTTCTATGGCAAGAGTTTCCGGCTGCCATTTTTTAATCACTTCTTTTGCCCTCCTGCCTATGGAGAAGAGCCTCTCGGGTCGCGCCTCTTTCGAATCGGTTTTGAAGCACTCCGAAAACAAAAGTTTCGGTTTGTCTCGCTCGAGTTTCATCACGGCCAAACCAATTCGGTCAAACCCCGGGTCGATAGCTAAGATAGTTTCAGACAGCGTTGGTGTAAACGTCTTGAACTTCGTCATTGCTTTCGAGTTCTTCGATTAGAGCTTCTAAAATTTTCCCATCCTCTTCCGAGAGAGGAATGGTTGTGTTTGATTTCCAGCTTATCTCGCCATCGGCGGGGTCACTTTCCTTAGTAAATGCCCATGTGGCAGAGCCGGGTGTAGCTAAAGCGAAGCCGTGTTTGGAAAGAATAAATTTAATTTCTTGAGCAGCTTTGTTGCGGTTGGTAGTCAGGACCTCGATGATTAAAGCCGAGCCCGCGGGGCCGTAAGCCTCGTAAGTAATGGCATCAAACACCTCGGCATCCGAACCCATGCCCTTTTTGACCGCTCGTTCGATATTGTCAGCGGGCATATTATATTCTCGCGCCTTTTCTATCGCCGTTCGCAGAATAGGAGAAGCGGTATCACCGCCCACTTGTTTGGAGGCGGTAGAGATGAGCTTGGCCATTTTGGAGAAAATCTTTGATTTAGCCGCATCGGTTACCGCCTTTCTATTTTTAATCTTTGACCATTTGTTGTGCCCGCTCATGAGACTAGCTTATAGCCTATTGCTTCTAGGGTCTAGCTTTTAAATTATGGGACCATAAAAACACTCATTACGCCTCGTGTAAGCCGCCCACATTCTATCTCCATACGAATAATGCCACCACTCTAATGGGTAGTTTGCAAAACCGGCTTCGGTCATAGCCTCGTAAAGAATTTTCCCGTTTTCTTTTTGCCGATCGGTAATCAAGCTTGAGTGAGTGTGAACCTTTTTGCCGAAGTCGGTTAATGCTGTGCCCATATCAAGTCTATTTCCTTTATCGTCAATTATAGTTACGTCAATTGCCGCTCCACACTGATGAGACGAGCCTCCTGGAGGAGATGTGTATTTACCTGCTGACCTTATCCACTCTTTATGTTTGAAAAGCATCCAAGAGAACCAGTCGATCATTTTCGACTATTTCTACCAATGGCTCATCGTTTTCATTTATAATGATCTCCTTAATTTTTTCTATAGGTAATCCTTCGGTGATTTGCATATCTTCCAGTTTAATTTATTATCCAAAGTCCTCTTTTGAAAGACTTGATTGGCGAAGTATTGAGTGGAATGTTCCCATTGGCACCTCTTTTCTGTTCGCGGGGACAATAACTACACGCTTTTTAGTTATCGAGAATAATTTCAAGTGACTGCCTTTTTGAGAGATAATGGTAAATCCATTTTTCTCAAGAGCTCTAATAATTTTCTTAGAAGAATACAGCTTAGACATGCTGAAGCACAGTACTTCTGATCGCTGGTGATTTTACTTGTGGAATTTTAAGCGGGCTCACGCCTTCAAAATAGAGTTCCAGAGCCTCTCTGATATTTTTAAGAGCACTTTTCTGAGTAGGGCCGAAGCTTGAGACATCAACATTAAGACACTGGGCAACCCACTGTTTCCCCTCTCTCCATACGATAGTTTGTAATTCTAACTTTTTCATTTTTCTCATGATAACACATGTAGACAGATAGCGCACATAATCACTGCAGGAATATTCACAAAAGCTTTTTTTGAAAATTGGCTGAAGGGATTTTGCCTGCCTGCGCAGGCAGGCCAAGGTGAGTGTAGGCATGCGCGGTCAGGGTGCGGCCGCGCGCAGTACGTTCAATGAAACCGAGTTGCAAGAGATAAGGCTCGTTAAATTCCTCGATGGTGGCCTCTTCTTCCGAGAGCGCGGCCGCTAAGGTCGAAAGACCGACGGGACCGCCGGCAAATTTATCAGCGATAACTTCTAAGAGTCTGCGGTCGGAAGGAGAAAGCCCTTTCTCATCTATGCCTAAAAGTTTCAGGGCTGACTCCACCGTTTCTCTATTTAATGCTTTTCCTTCCACTTGAGCGAAGTCGCGGGCGCGTTTGAGAAAATAATTGGCTGTACGCGGAGTGAAGCGCGAGCGCTTGGCTATTTCTTTACGAGCGCCATCTTCTATCTTGACGCCGATAATTTTTGCCGACCGGCGCAGGATTTCTGCTATCTCATCTTCGCTATAGAATTCCAGACGAAATACTCCGCCCGAAAAACGACTGCGCAAGGGCGAGGAAATCATCGCCACGCGCGTGGTGGCCGCAAGCAAGGTGAAAGGAGGCAGTTCCAATTGAATAGTGCGCGCCGACGGGCCCTTACCGATGATGATGTCAAGTACACCGGATTCCATCGCCGGGTAAAGTACCTCCTCGATAGTTTTATTTAGACGATGAATCTCATCTATGAAGAGAATGTCGCCAGCAGTAAGATTAGTTAAAACAGAGGCAAGATCACCCACTCTCTCTATAGCCGGTCCAGAGGTGATTTTAATTGCTCGACCGGTCTCCTTGGCCACTAAGTGGGCCAGAGTGGTCTTGCCGAGGCCGGGAGGACCGTAGAACAGGACATGTTCGGGAGGAACGCCACGTTCCGTGGCCGCTTGAATCAGGATTTTAAGGTTATCTTTGACCGCTCTCTGACCTATGTAGTCTTGCCAGCTTGAAGGTCTAAGTTCGTTGTCTAAAAATGAGGCGTATCCGCTCCCTTCCGTCACGCTTTTTTCTTTGGGCAGTTTACTTGACATAAAAAATATTATGTGCTAGACTGATGGTGGGAAAATTGGTTCTTATCCAGACCATAAATCTCTAAGCAACGTACTCTTCGGGGTATTCGGACTTTTCTCTAAGGACGCTCTTGGTATCCTTGCTCCGCCTTGGCGGGGTGAAGGTTTCTGAGGCTATCCTCAAAAGATTCGTTTAGTCCCGACATCGCGTCGGGGTGTTGCTTGGAGATTTATGCGCTGGACTTCGGGCCTCTCTCCATTATTCACGAAATTGATGAAAGGTCTACCACACGGTCGAGTTCTTCAAGTGTGGTGATGCCCGTGAGCACCTTAATAACCCCGTCTTCAACCAAAGTCAAAAGCTTCTGGCTCTTAGCTGCCTCGCGGATATCGCGTTCGGAAGGGTTGATAAGGACTACTTTTTCTATCTCACCGTCAACAAGAACAGCCTCAAAGACGCCAATCCTACCTTTGAATCCAAGGCCACTGCATGCCGGGCAGCCTGTGGCAGTCCAGACATGCTCTCTCTGGATGCCCTCGAGGTACATTGGGTCCGGAATATTTGCCAGAACTTTATCAACGATTTCTTTATTTGCGCTCTCAAGCGGAGTTTTTTTCTTGCACACTTGGCAAAGTGTGCGTACCAGTCGTTGAGCTATCGAGACATTCAGAGCAGAACTTATCACTTTGGGATTGATGCCAAGGTCAAGAAGCCGCGGGAAAGAGCCGGCGGCATTATTGGTGTGAAGCGTCGAGAGTACCAGATGGCCGGTCAGAGCGGCGTTGACGGCCACTCCGGCAGTCTCATCGTCGCGAATTTCTCCCACCATGATTACATCCGGGTCCTGGCGGAGAATGCTACGCAAACCTTCGGCGAAGCCATAACCTTTTTCTGTTTCCGCTTGTGTTTGCACAATACCTTCAATGTGATATTCAATCGGATTCTCGATGGTGACCACTTTGATGTCCGGAGTGTAAATCTTTTTTAGAAACGCGTAGAGCGTCGTGGTCTTGCCGGAACCAGTTGGACCGGTGGTCAGAATCATGCCGTTCGGTTTTCTGATTTCTTTCTTCAGGATTTCCAAGAGATGCGGATGAATCCCGAGCGCTTCCAATTCGACGGCGATGGTATCCGGATTGAGTACGCGCAAGACCACCGATTCGCCGTAAGGGCCGGGCAAAAGCGAAGTACGCACTTCAATTTCCAAGTCACGAAGCTTGATGGAGAAGCGTCCGTCTTGAGCTTTCTCTCTGACGTTGAGCCGAAGCTCGCTGACGAGTTTAATGCGTGATAGTAAGAGTTCAAATGTCTCGGAATCAAAATGAAGAATATCGGTTAAGACACCGTCAAGTCGGTAACGCAGGCGTAAATCTTTCTCCTCCGGCTCAAGATGCACGTCGGAGGCCTTTAAGCTAATCGCACCGGCTAGAATAATTTCTAAAATTTTTGAGATGCGATAAGCGCGTTTCATTGAGAGTACCCCTTCGATTAATTTCTTAATATCTCCAAGCGAAGTAACTTTCTTAGTCATTTCCAGAATTTCTTCGTTCGATATATCGAGGGCGCCGGACTTAGTTTCAAACGAATATGAAAGGTCTTTATATCTTTCCCAAACCTTCTCCAGACTTTGATGCGAGACCATAAAAATTTCAGGATCGTAGCCACGACGCTTTAAATCCTCGATAACCTCCTTCGTTTTCTCATTTTGGGGCGAGAGAACAGCCACCTCAATCTTTTTATCCGTGGCGTTGAAAACCGCGAGCTCGGCGGCTCGGGCATCAACCTCTTTAATCACGCGTAGAGCATCAATGTTTATGGGATGTGTCGAGAGATCAAGATATAAGACGCCATGACGGCGAGAGAGGGTCGAGGCGAGCTCCTCCTCCTCTCTTTTGAGGAGGGCGCTTACGCGTTCGTTCTGTTTTTCTTCATCAAAGACAACCATATTTCTATTGTACCCCAATAAGCTTGATTCTGGGCTTATTTTAGGGCACTTGACTTTCTGGTGTTGTATATGGTATAATGTAGGTAGACAGACAATCCAGTCAAACAATTCACAACAGAGGGGGAAGTTATGAACAAGTTCTTTTTAGTGGCGTCGGTTGCACTGGTGGCGAGTGGGTGTGCGGTGAGCCCAAGGTATAACCCAGGGCCTGGAGGGTGGGCATTCCGCACCAGCTTGGGCGTCTTTCTCCAAATCACCCACACCTGTACCGACACTGGGCGCCTCTACCAGTCTGGGTATGGCATGGTAATGGAGGTTGTCGGAGCGACGCCCCACGGGGTTCAACTGAACCCGGTTGGGTATGACAGGGAGGTCAAGTTGACCTTCCAGTCTCTGAACCGGAAGGAGGAAATCGTTGCGACTTACAGTGCCAGTTTCAGGACTGACCGGTACTCGGGTCAGGCCCAAACATGGACCATTAGTAGTCGGTCCATAGGTGTGGGTGAACGATCGCGGTGTCTGATCTGAACTGACACCTCGATAAGTTCGACAGGGCGAGGATTCCGAGTCCTCGCCCTTTTGTTATACTAGCTACATGAACTATCTCTCCAAAAGTCTGGAAGAAACGGGGCAGATTGCCAAAAACTTTTTAGAAACTATTTACTCCATAGGAGACTCCTCTGTAGTTGTAGCTCTTGAGGGGAATCTGGGGGCGGGTAAAACGGCCTTTACTCAAGAGGTGGGGAAAATTTTGGGCGTGGCCGAAAATATGCACAGCCCCACTTTCGTTATAGAGAAAATCTACTCGATAGATTGGAAAGGTTTCAGGAATTTAATACATATAGACGCTTATCGCTTGGAAAAAGATTCCGAGTTGCTCCATCTCGGTTGGGAAGAAATTACGAGAGAGCAGGAGAATCTGGTTTTCTTAGAATGGCCGGAAAATGTAGCCAGTATTATTCCCGAAAGCGCGCGGCGAATACATTTTAAGTTTATAGATGAAGACACTCGCGAAATATCCTATGAAAACTAAAAAGCTTATTCTTTTTGACGCTCACGCGATTATCCACCGCGCTTATCACGCTCTGCCGGAATTTGCGACGTCAAAGGGTGAGCCGACCGGAGCGCTCTACGGTCTTTCCGCGATGCTTCTGAAAATTATCGGCGAACTCAAGCCGGACTTTATGGTCGCTTGTTTCGACTTGCCTGGACCCACTTATCGTCATGAAATTTACGATGCTTACAAATCCGGTCGTGCCAAAACGGATGACAATTTGGTTCTTCAGCTCGAACGGGCCAAAGACGTTTTTGCCGCCTTTGGTATTCCAATTTATTCTCATCCCGGTTTCGAGGCAGACGATATTATTGGCACCATTGTTTCTGAAACAAAAGAATTGAAAATTGAAAATTGTAAATTGGAAATTATTGTAGCCTCCGGCGATATGGATGCTCTACAACTCGTCGATGATAAACAAGTCCGGGTCTATACCCTTAAGAAGGGCATTAATAACACCATTCTGTATGATGAGAAAAAAGTAACGGAACGTTTCGGTTTCCCGCCGAAACTTCTGGTAGATTACAAAGGTTTGCGCGGGGATCCTTCGGATAATATTATTGGGGTAAAGGGTATCGGGGAGAAAACTGCCACCTCTCTCATCACCACGTTTGGCACCATGGAAGAGATTTATAAAATTTTAAAAAGGAAGGACAATAGTTACAAAAAAGCTGATATAAGCGAGCGCGTTAGAGACCTGCTTGTTGAAAATGAAGAAGGGGCGCTCTTTTCGAAAACCCTGGCGACTATCCGCACTGACGCGCCCATTCACTTCATTTTGCCACCGGAGTGGAGGCAAAATTTAGAGCTTGATAAACTTCTTGAGCTTTTCAGTAAGCTTGAGTTTAGAACCATGGGGGAAAGGGTGAAAACATTATTGGCTTCGGCGGAAGCAGGAAATTCTCGCGCTTTACCCGCAAGTGGCGGGCTCCGACGCGACTCGAATTTGCCTGTCCCGCCTACGCAGGAAGAGAGAGAACTTTGTTTGGCGCTCTGGGTTATAGATTCGAATATGACTAATCCGAGTATGGAAGATGTCATGCGTTTTACCAAGGTAAAGAGTATCAAAGAAGCTAAAAAAGTAATCGAGTCGGAGCTTGATAAGCGAGAAGTCAGGAAAGTTTTCGAGGAGATTGAGAAACCAATTGTGATGGTGGTCGAGAACATGAACGAGAGAGGAGTCAAGATTGATAAAAAAGTCTTGAAAGACCTTTCCCTGCAATATCACAAAGAACTCACGCGTCTCGAGAAGACAATTTGGAAAGAGGCGGGAGAAGAATTCAATATCAACTCACCTAAAGTGCTTTCTTCCATCCTTTTTGACAAACTTCAACTAGCCGAAAAACGCCAGAAGAAAACACCGACAGGCGCCCTCTCGACCAAGGAGTCAGAATTGGAAAAACTTCGAGACAAGCATCCGATTATCACTCTGGTTTTGGAATATCGTGAGCTCGCTAAATTGCTTTCGACTTATATTGATGCTATCCCGCCTCTTTTAGATAAAAATTCCCGCCTGCATTCCACCTTTCTCCAAGCGGGCACTACTACCGGTCGCATGGCCTCTAACTCTCCCAATCTTCAAAATATTCCCAATAAAACTATTCTCGGTCGAGCCATTCGTCACGCTTTCGTGGCGGAAAAGGATTTTAAACTGGTCTCGCTCGATTATTCGCAAATCGAATTACGCATTGCAGCCATTCTCTCCAAAGACAAAAAACTTATTGAGATATTTAAAAATGGGGAAGACGTACATGCCGGCGTGGCCATGCGCGTCTTCAAAGTTCCGAAAGAGTTAGTGGATAAAAGTATGCGCACGAGAGCCAAGACTATTAACTTCGGTATTCTCTACGGTATGGGAATCAATGCTCTTAGAGCCAATCTTGGCGTGCGGCGCCAAGAAGCACAAGAGTTCTATAACAAATACTTCGAAACCTTTACCGGCCTTGCTGTGTATTTGGATAAAATCAAGGCCGAGGCCGAACGGAAAGGATATACAGAGACTTTGTTTGGCAGAAAGCGATATTTCGCTGGACTCAACTCACCTTTGCCCTATGTGCGAGCACAGGCCGAACGGATGGCCACCAATGCGCCTATCCAGGGTACTCAGGCAGACTTGATTAAAATCGCCATGAAAAGAATCGATGAATACATCAAATCCATAAAACATAAGGATGATATGCGCCTCATTCTCCAAGTGCATGATGAGCTGGTTTATGAAGTGAAAGACTCTTTGGTCAATGAAGCAATCAAAAACTTCAAGCAATTGATGGAAACAATCTTGTCTAAAGAAGAAACTTTCGGTGTGCCCATCATGGTCGAGATTGAGGTAGGAGAGAATTGGGGGGAAATGCGGCGTATATGACAGACGAGTTTTATCACAAAAATATTTTCGGCACGGTAGTCGACATTAATCTTGGCGCAGTCAAGGAAGAAGTCGGGTTGCCGCTTCTCGACAAAAAAGGTCGAGAGTTCAATATCTTTGCTCTTACCGATGCTCTCGGTGCTCGAAAGAAAAAAGAAGCCTGGCTTCTTTA
>Ga0209541_10000903_pt1 | contig 59032 bp, 63 predicted proteins | sample RifCSPlowO2_01_FD_184027 | JGI IMG/M metagenome (GOLD analysis project Ga0209541, IMG submission 184027) | Groundwater microbial communities from Rifle, Colorado - Rifle CSP2_plank lowO2_0.1 (SPAdes) (version 2) | ecosystem: Environmental > Aquatic > Deep subsurface > Groundwater | place... | reverse complement strand
GTCTACAGGCCAAAACTGCCTATCTGGAAAAGTTACAAGAAAAGAGCAAAGGAGTTGAAAAGCCGTGTCTAATTGTTTTTTTTGCAAAGGAAAAACCGAAGTCAGAAATGTGAATGTGGACTTCAGATGGAAGGACAAACTTTTTGTGGTCAAAAATGTTCCTTTAGAAGTTTGTTCCCAATGTGGAGAAAAATATTACAGTGCCCAAATTTCCAAAAAACTTGACGAATTTGTAAAAAAACAGGCAGAAGCAAAAATCAGAGTGCAGGAAGTCCTCCAAGTGCCTGTTTTTAATTGGCAATAATTAGCTCTGTCTACCCATCTACCCATCTACCCAACTATCTAGAGTTCATTTCAAAACCCTACCAAGCATGGCATTCTGAACTTACTTTTCGATTTATCGAAAATAAGCTCTCTTATTCAGAATCTAACTTAGATCCCGAAACCCTTCGATTATACTCAGGGTAAACTAGTTCGGGATGACGGTTTTGAAATTGCTTCTAATTCACCGTAATTTTGTACGTGCCGCGGCGGATTGAATTGTTTTTGCGTAGGGAAATTGCTAGAATTACTTTAAAATGACAAGTCAAGTTTCGCAAATTGTTGAACAGATTAAGCCATATAAACCAGAAAAAATTATATTGTTTGGCTCGTACGCCCATGGAAAGCCTCACAAGGATTCTGATGTAGATCTGGTCTTGATCAAAAAGACAAAAGACCCTTTTAGTAAAAGACTGAAGAAGGTTAGAATGCTACTAAGAACAACCACCCCAGTTGATTTATTTGTTTTTACTCCACAAGAATTTGAGAAGTCAAAAAGTACGAATCCTTTTATAGAGGAGATCTGGCGGTTTGGGAAAGTGATTTATGGTTAAAAAGGCGGCAGAGGTCTGGCTTGAAAAAGCAAAGGACGATTTGGCGTGGACCAGAGCAAATATCCGGGAAAAAATATGGTCTGGTGCTTGTTTTACTGCACAACAAGCGGCAGAGAAAAGCCTGAAGGCATACTTACTTTCTTGCCGTGAATCTGCTAAAAAAGTTCACGACCTTGGATCGTTATTGGAGATATGTCGAAAGTTAGATTCAGAGTTTGAACAACTTCGTGAAGCCTGTGCTACGTTAACGGATTATTATGCTCCCACTCGGTACCCTGACGTTTCGGAATTTATGGAGTTTTCAGAAAAGAAGGCACAAGAGGCTTTAAATTTTGCCGAAAGTATTGTTAATTTTGCGGAAGGGAAAATTAATGATTAGTAGACCCACCCAACGATCCAACCGCCTAATTCACCGTAATTTTGTACGTACCGCGGCGAATTTGCCAGGCGCCACCGGAACTTGAACAAGTACTTTGGTAACAGACAAAGGTGACGTCGTTGTCCGGCCTGTCAAAATAGACAAGCCCGCAACCAGACCCACCGGACGGGCAAGAAATGTCTGTTCGCAAAGAACCTGTGGCGTCAGTATCGATAGTTTCGCTGGTGGAAGAAGAACAGGAGATATTATTACAGTTAATAAGTTTGGCGCCGTTATCTCCACCATCAACATAGAACACTTTGCAATCATCAGGGCTTGGGCAAAAGAGGGATTTGCCAAGTGCAGTGTCGGAATCAATGCTATTTCTGGTAAATAACGGATTCGAGAGACTAGTCGGCCTACAGGTAGGATCAGCACCACAATTCACAAAGAGAAAACTGTTTTGATTGTAAACGAACTTACAGTCATCACTTGTCGGGCAGTATAGTGAATTACTGGTTTGACGATCATCAATGAAGGTAGAGGTTCTTGAGGAACACCTGGAGTCATCACAGTTTATAAAGTTGAGCCTACCCCCATCATTATTTCCCGAAAGAAGAAGCTTACAATCAGCGGAGGTTAAACAGTAAATTGAACTATAGACACTTCTGTCGAAGTTGTCGGTGTAGCCAAGAATCCTGGAAGAACAAGTCGCATCGTTGCAATCATAAAATTCGAATTCATCGTTATCGTTGCTCAGAGATACTTTGCAATCATCAGAAGCCGGGCAGTCTATTGATATATTTGTTTTTGGAGAGTACGCGGTTGAATTCCATGAGACTAAAGGGGTGGTGGTTCTGGATGAACAGTTTTCGCTGTCACAGTCCACAAATTTGTAGTCGGTGTTGCCAGTATCAGCATACACTACCTTGCAATCAGCTGAGGCAACACAATAAATATCTACGACTGCTTCTGCATTAGTCGGTGTGGTGGTATCAATATCCACATGAGTTCGATTAGCCAAAGTACACGCTGAGTCGCCACAGTCAACAAAGGTGATTGTATTTGCATCATCGTCCGAATAGACAATCTTACAGTTATCAATTGTTGGGCAAGCGATAGCAACGTGGGCATCGGTTGGGGCATTGTCATCAATATCGGTCAAAACAGTTGTTTGCGCTTGTGTCACTTCCACCTTGACGACCCTTTTGATTTTTTGATTGGCGCAGGATGGTATGTAGCTGGTTGAGGTTATCTTTTTGTTACTACCAGAAGCTTGGACATTAATTGTAATCTGGCCCGCGCCAAGGTTTATTGGTGTTCCGCCGACACAACTGCCAGAGTTGCCCGTGCCTGGGTATGCGCCGCTTGTTTGCCCGAGCTGCCAGACTGCGTAATCTGCGCCGGCGTCAGCTAGATTAGTTACCTGTTCGGCCCCAATTCCCCTCGAGCCGAAGCTTAAGAAACTGCCCAAAAGGGAATAGGTGGAAATTATCATAATCATAATAACTGCCATAAACAACAGGGCGTAGACTAAAACTTGTCCCTCCTTCGCCCTGCTGTGCAGAGCTTCGGAGGATAAACCCTCCTTCGCCCTGAGCGAAGCCGAAGGGCTACGGAAGGGCAAGCCGGATTTGAATTTAAATTTTAAATGTTTATTTTTCAGAATTGTGGTTGAGTTATTCATTTGCAAATTTTATGGACCTGTGGAAAATTGGACATTGGCAACATCTGGATCGTATTCAACTCGATCAGCCCCGTCAAAATTCACATCTTTTGCGGCTATTGCACCTTGAACCCAGGTGATGTTATTAAGATGAACTGTACCATTTGGGGCATAAAGAATAGTAACTAGCGGTTTAGTAGGATCAGGGTTCAAAAACCAGATGGCAGCATCAGCGGGTTCAGTCGATTGTTTATTGGAAACAAACACAATAAAGCCTTTAGGACTACTACTTGTTGCTAACACTTGGGAAAAGGTATCGAAAATAATACTTTGATCAACTACCACTACTGTACTGTTTGAACCAAAAGAGGAGGCAAGTTTCATTTTTCCTCCACTAGCCTCAATTGTCAACCTGCCGGTAACATAAATCGGACCCGTGACTGTTAATTCCGTGCGAACAGCTAGATCACCATTAATTTTAATAGGCCCTAAGCTGAGTGCTGGTCCGCTGAAATTGGGACATGGGGGGTCGGAGCCGCTAAAGCTTGTTCTACAGGTTCCACCAGCTTCAGCCTGGGCTTTCCAATAAGCAATATCGATATTTGGTAATGGTTGTTGCGGTGAAACGCCTATTTGTTTGGTTCCTGTAACTGGCCAGTCAATTTGACTACCGGAGGTAGAGGCATTGCCGATTATTTGGCATGTGAGTGGGTTCTCGGGATTCTCTGGATCAGGAATACACTGATTACCCCCAATGTTTCCATTAGAATAGACATCACCTTGGATTATGTTTGGATCCTCAGTACCATCATCTCCAAATAAACTACCTGGATAAGCATGAACTGCATAGGGAAAGGAAATTTGTATGCCTTTGGCTAAGGCGGTGTTGCGCAATCTGGCCTTGGCAGTTTGGGAAATGGTGCGGTTGCCGCGAAGTGAGTTGGTTTCGTTATCCAGCTGGATAGTAACCTGAGTAGTAGCAGGAGGCAAGGAGTTATAGGTGAATAATAAGTTGATGGCATCTGCAGAAATTATTTTGTTGGTTACTGTTTGGCGGTATGTGCCTGCAGCCTTGTAGACGCTTTTTGTGACGGTTCTTGGTGAGCTGTTCCTTTGATAGACTATATAATCAAAGCTGGTGTCTATGGGATTACCCGATACGTCAATCGACCAGATTTTTAGGACCATAAGGGTATTGGTTGGGGAGACGGCGCCTACACCGCAGGTGCCAGCAGGGCAGGTGTCAACAGACGAAGCCTCCTTAGTCTGGTTAACCATTTCATCAAGGCCGAGGCGGTTTTGGCTGGAAACGTAGACCTGGGTTTTCTGGTCAGAAAAGATCTTGGCGTGGGATAGAAAGATTGCACCGACCAAAGTGGAGATGATGGCTATAATTACAACGGCGATAAGCAGTTCCGGCAGGGAGAGGGCGGGCGCGAAGCGCGAGAATCGAGAATTGTTGAATTGTTGAATTGTTGAATTGAGATTTCTGAAACCTATTCTATTCTTCGAACGATGTCCCGCAACGTGGGACGAAGTGAGAAGTTTAGTTCTCGCTAACACTCGAACAATATGTGTTTTGAGTTTATGGTTACGTGTTTCCTGTTTCATGTTACGTGTTTCGTGTTAATTTGGTTTATTCCTTAATACCGCTTTGCCGGTCTGGTCGGTTTCGAAAGTTTGTTTTTTGTCATAATTTTGCTGGGAGATTTTAAGTTGTACTTTGATTTGGGTTGCAAAAAACGGGTCTACTACAACCGGTGGATTGCTGCTGTCATAGTATGTAAAAGCGAGCTGCGAGACGTTTGTAGCCAGGATTTTTTGGGATTGGGTTCTTTTAGAACCTAATGCCGGCTGGATTGCCTTGTATAAATTTCCCGAGGCTATACAATAGTATACATGATCGTAAGTTGTATTATCATTAATGTCAGAAGGTGTGGTTGGGTCTCCGGTAATTGGGTCAAGTGGCCATAGCCGAAGGACTATCTGATCGGTACCAGAAAATACAAACCCACAACCAGATGAATTTCCGTTTGGCCAAACATCCGTACTTTCTCGGATCTGGTTTACCATTTCATCCAAAGCAATCCTATTTTGGCTGGCAACGTCGATGTTGGTGCTTTGATTGGAAAAAAGGCGGAAGTGGGCAACGTAAACGGAGGCGACCATTAGCGAAATAAAGGCCAAAATGGCTATGCCGATTAGAAGCTCGACTAAGGTGATGCCTTGCGCAAAGCGCAAATGACTGGCATTGTTAAATTGTTTCATTGTTAAACTGTTAAGCAATGAAGCAATGCAGCAATTTAACCATGGGTTGTCTCAGAGCCCATCCTTGTAAATTAATGTATCCATTTTTAAATTCTGGTTTGCGCCGTTGTCGGTTCTCCAGTCAATTTTGACCGTAACTTGTTTGATTTGCGTCGGGTCATCTGGATCATCGTAGTTGTCGACATCTAAATGGCACTCTCCATGGCCACTCGGACTGTTGCCTTTAAGCTTATCAAGGTCCGTGTCACTGGTTGTACAAGATTGGTCAGTGCCTTGTGCGGGTAGGCTTGCAAAGGCAATGTTTCTCAAATTTTCGACCTCTTTGCTGGCGATTTTGGCGGCGACGGTTTGCAGTTTGGAGTCTCTCGTTGCAAAAAGAGTGCCGGAGGAAGAGAAGAGGATAGTGACCAGGGCGACGATTACGAAAAGGGCGATTAAGATTTCGATCAGGGAAAATCCGCGTTTAGCGTTTAGCCCTTCGACTTTGCTCAGGGTAAACTTGCGTATAGCGTATAGATTGGGCATTAAATATATTGTAGCAGGCGCTGGTTTAATTGCAAGAGCTTTTGCACATCCAGGGTCGAAAGTGCAGCGGCAATAAAACCTATAGCAGGGTTGCACCCTTGACAGGTTGTTGTAATAGGATTAGTGTTTTGCAATGCCAGCAAAGAATTCTATTAAGATTTTTTTAGAAAATGGTTACTACCATGCATATAACAGAGGAGCGGGGAAAACTGAAATATTTTTGGATGATCAGGATTACCAGGTCTTCCTGCATTATTTAGAAAAATATTTAGATAAAGCTTCAGAGAATTCCTTAGCGAAAAAAGTGAAGTTACTTGCTTACTGCTTGATGCCGAATCATTTTCACCTTTTTGTTCAACAGCTTAGCAGAGACGGGCTCACAATTTTTATGAGAAGTTTGTGCACGAGTTATGTAATGTACTATAACAAAAAACATCAGAGATCAGGAACTTTATTTCAAGGTATCTACAAGGCGGCATTGGTCGAATCCGAGCCATATTTTCTACATCTTTCACGTTACATTCATTTAAATCCTTCCACAATAACAGACGATTGGATTAAATATCCTTATTCTAGCTACGACGCTTATCTCGGGAAAAAACAAATTTCTTGGATTGATCCAGCGCCTATTTTAGATTTCTTTAAGGTAAAGAGAGGAAATGGTTTATTTAAACATTTTTCGTATCAGGAATTTATTGAAGATTCTGTTCTAGATTCAAAAGAGATCTTGCAAGACGCAACTATTGATTAGCCCATAGCAGGGTTGCACCCTTGACGCTGGTTTGATGCTTTTTTTAAAAGGGGTAAAATTAACTGCTTGCCGAGATAGCTTGAGTGGTAGAGCAACCGTTTTGAAAGAGAGCTTATTTTTCGTTTGTGTGCCGTCCTAGCTCAATGGCAGAGCAGCTGTTTTGTAAACAGCAGGTTGTCGGTTCAAATCCGACGGACGGCTCAGAAACAAACGAAAAAGAAACGGTGGGTCGTGAGTTCGAATCTCACCGCCGGCTCACTTCGCTTCGCTCAGTGTAAACTGTAAACCTGGCAAGGAGTTTACCCTGAACGATAGTGAAGGGCTGCGGTGCCGGAGTGGACCCCGTAAATTTGCTAACGCAAAAACGGGCCAAGCAATCGCAAGGAGATAAAGTGCCAGGATGGCGGAGTGGACAATCGCAGTGGTCTGTAAAACCACCGACCGAAAGGTCTCCGCAGGTTCGAATCCTGCTCCTGGCACAGGCAAACCGTCGACCGCGCATACGCTTACCCAGGTTCGCTTCCGAGCGAAGTGAGGAACTCGCGAAGGCAGATCCTGGTCGCAGCACCTTTTGCCGACGTGGCTCAGTGGCAGAGCATCTCCTTGGTAAGGAGAAGGTCATGGGTTCGATTCCCATCGTCGGCTCATGTATGGGATTGACCCCGATAGAAGTTTAAGTTGTTGTGCCTATTAAGCTATAAAATCATTGACTTTTAGATCAGTTAATATTTAGTTTTAATCACATACTTCTTTACGGGGTTGACATAATCTGATACAATTTGCAAAAGTTATTCATGGATGAGCAAACAGCAACAACAAATCCTACAACTGGTCCTGCTCCCATTTACCAACAGTCACAGGAAAAGAATGCCAAGTGGCTGTGGCTTCTGATAATTTTGATAATTCTTGGCGCCGTGGCACTTGCTTTCTTCAAGGGTGTCGGCCCTTTTGGCAAGATTTCACCTTTTGTTAAAAAAGAAGTTGCGTCGCCAACTCCGGCTTCTGTTTCATCAACAGATTTTAGTGCTTCTCCCTCTCCGTCTGAGACAGAAGTTGATCGTGCTAAGCCTGCAGTACGGGTATTAAACGGTAGCGGAGTTGCGGGGCTGGCTGCTTCGGTTAAAGATATGCTTGAGAATTTGGGCTGGAGAGTTGCCAGTATCGGCAATGCCGACTCCTCCGATTATGCGCAGACAGAGATCCGCCTTAAAGACGATTTTGCAAGTTACCAGGAGGCGCTTATTAAAGATCTTTCGGACAAGTATTCGGTTAAGATCTCTTCGGAAACACTTGATTCCACAGATTCTGCGGATATAGAAATTATTGTAGGTAGCAAATAATTTCTGCGGTCCTCGTCTTTTGGACAAGCTCAAGACTGTGGGTCTATGAAGTGATTATCGGAACTAAGTGACACGCTTCAAAATTCTAAATACTAAATCCTAATCTCTAGACAATTACAAAAACTTAAATTTTCAAATGTTTTAAATTTAGAGCATTTGGACTTGTTACGGTGTGTTAGAGCCTGGGGAGAAGATAGGTAAGGATAACTGAGACCACCGGGAAAAGTATTTTTCCAATTGCTCCCGTGATAATTAAAAACAGAAGAATAAATATTCCGTAACGTTCCGTTGCTATAAAATCCCGATACCAGTCGCGGGGCAGAAGGCCCGCCAGGACTTTAAAACCGTCAAGGGGATGGACAGGGATCAGGTTGAATACCCCAAGCAGCACGTTAATCTGAATTACCATTGAAAGGGACTCATATACAGTGCTCAACTGAGGGTTTAAATTGCCGGTGTAATAAGCTATTAAATAAGGAAGCGAAAGCGAAATGGCCAGCAGGAAGTTTGATGCTGCTCCTGCAACGGAAATCAGGGCGGAATCTCTTTTGATGTTTCTAAGGTTAAATGGGTCAAAAGGTGTAGGTTTGCCCCAGCCGATGCCAACCAGAAGCAGGGCGAGTGTGCCAACAGGGTCCAGATGGGCGGCAGGGTTTAACGTTAGGCGGCCGGCAAGTTTGGCTGTCGGATCACCGAGGCGGTATGCAACGAGCGCGTGCGCGAATTCATGGATTGTTATAGCCGCTGCTATGGCGAGAATGAAGACTACAACGTGAAGCAGCCCACTTGCCGGATTATTTTGTAATTCACGTAAAAATTGTTCTATTAGCATAGACCTTGCTGAAAATCCCGTTATTCTTCGAACAAAGTGAGAAGTATGACAGTTCTCGCTACGCTCGAACAATATAGGTTTTCAGCATAATTTGATTGTTTTTAGTCCGGGCTGTATGCTATATTCTAGCAGCTTAGACGGCTAACGCAAAAGGACTAATGACTAACGCAGGATAAAAAGCGTTGGACTTTAGACGTTAGTCGTTTAGCGTAATTATTATGCGCGCTTGTCAAATTTGCGGTAAAAAGTCTGTAATACAAAAGTCCGGTGCCCACCAGTACGGCGGGGGCTGGGCAATGAGGGCGACTAAAAAGCGAGCGGTCTGGCAGGTTAATTTGCACAGCGTAAAGGTGACTTTTGGGGGCGTTAGAAGAACGATGCGTCTCTGCACAAAGTGTTTGAGAAGAGTAAGAAGTGAAATGAAAAAAGTTATTAACGCTAAACAAAAGAAAACTTCCGAAGTGACTATCCAACCTGCAGCTACTGCTTAATTAACTTTCCGATTGCCTCTTTTGCACTGGGATATCCATTTAGAAATTCTTTGATGGTCATTGGCTTTTTGCCTTCGGGTTGGAGGAGGAATGGGTCGGTAGGATGGTAGGTTGGTAGGATAGTAGGTAAGTTTGGTAGGAGTTTAACTATTAACGATTTACTATTTACTGTCAATCGACTCCATACACCTGGCCAAGGGTAAAAGGCGCGGATCATACGATCAAGCTTTTGGGGATCTGGCGGATTTTCTAAATCGATGAAGCCGTCTTCTTTGGTTATTTTTTCGGTTAAAGTTGTTTTTGTGTGATCCTGCTCTTGTAGTTTTTGCGACTTGTCTAAATAAGCGGGCAGCGTTTTTATTAATAGATTTGCTCCTAAAATTGCAAGTTTTGTGGCAAGTGAATCATGTGTTTCGTTTGGGCTAACGTCAATTTCAACTTGGGCGATAATCGGGCCGTGGTCCAACTCTTTGTCAAGTTTAATAATTGTTACGCCGGTTTTTTGATCCCCATTTAAGATGGTTTGGTAAATAGGGGACGGGCCGCGAAATTTTGGCAGCAGGGAGGGATGAACATTTAAGAAGCCAAATTTGGGGCGTTGTAAAATGGTTTTGGGAATGATATGTCCGTAGGCAACCAGTATCGCAATATCAAAGCTTTTATCTAAGTCCGACATCCTATGGCTCACCTCGATGTTGTTTTTTTGAGCCTCTAACTTGACACTTGTAGGCACCAAGGCCTGGCCTCGACCGAGTTTTCTGTCATGGCCTGTAATAACGAGTTGAGGTTTGAATTCTGTTGCGATTAACCTTTTTAGAACAATCTGGGCGATTCGGGGCGTGCCAAAAAAAGCGATGGAAAGGTCGGTAGGATTGTAGGTCGGTAGGATTGTAGGTTTTTTGTTCATAAGGTTATTTTACTCACTATCCGACATTCCTACTATCCTACATACCTAAATTTACTTCCACAAATTGTTCGTTGCCGCCTTTATCTTTTTCTACGCGAAATACCTTGCCGTTTTGGTTATGGATGTGGTCGACAAAAAGAACGCCGTCAAGATGATCAATTTCGTGCTGGATAATGCGGGCGGGCAGGCTTTTAAAATGGTTTTGCTGCTTTTTGCCCTGGATATTTTGCCAAAGTAAATCTATTTCGGCGGGGCGCATGACGTGGCCATACAAAAGGGGAACGGAAAAACAGCCCTCCAGATAAGCAATCTCTTTTTTAGAAAATTTCAGGATTTTTGGGTTTACAAAACCTTTAATTCTATTGCGGATGCGGGCAACAAAAACGCGTTTGAATGCTCCGATTTGGGGAGCAGAAAGCCCCAGTCCCGGCGGGTCGGTTTGAGCTTCAAGCGTTTGGGTCAGATTATTAATTATAGACTCGAGGACTTTATCAAAGACCATAATCTCCTTTGATTTTTGTCGAAGCAAATTCTCTTCGTTTGGTATAGTTAAAATTTTTTTAATCATATTAATTTTTAATTTAAAATTTCAAATTTTTAATCAATTTTAAATAATTTAATTTACTTTCGCGTTTTCTATTAGAAAAGGAAACATTTAGATTTCATTTAAAACTAAAAATTTCAAATTGAAAATTTTTAGCTTATGCTTTTGGGATCAACTGTAATTTGTACATCTTTTAAATTTCTTAAGTGTTGTAGTTTTCCGATTGCCTTTTCTCTTTGTGCAAGCGAATAGGATTCGAGTTTACATTTGATGATTATATTGTATGTTGGGATTTTGGAAAAGAAGAAAGGCTGAAAGGGGCCAAATACTTGGATGGTGGGATGGTCGGATGGTGGGATAATCCTTCTAATTCTGCTCAGCAGATTTTGGGCATTTGATTCGACCTTTTCTTTTACTTTTCCCCTGATTGTCAGTTTAACCAAAAGCGCGAACGGAGGGTAAAAAAGTGTGCGTCTTAGTTTTAGCTGCTCGTTATAGTAGGCAGCATAATTACCGCTGGCGGCGCTTTTTATTGTTAAATTTTCCGGATTCTGTGTCTGCAAAATTAGAACACCGTCTTTTTTCAGTAGGGTTTTGAGGTTTGCGATTTGCTCATAAAGTGCCTCGCTTGATGAAAAATCCGCCCGATTTAAAAGAGTATCTGGCGAAATGTGGGCAACAAGGTCATATTTTTTTAGCTGCGGCGTGTAGAAAATTGAGACAGTAGCGATGTCAATAGTTGGATAGTTGGATAGCCCGCCGCCGCCAAGGCTTTGGCGGGTAAATTGGATGGTTGGATAGTGGGATGAGTCGGAAATGAGATTGATTTTGGCATTGGGTATCTGACGTCTGACTTCACCGGCCAATGAAGAGATATTTAAGATATTAAAGTAAATGTTAGCTGATTGGCAGTTTGGGCAAATACTTGGTTGTTTTTCAAGATACTGGCTATTTTGGCAATCTTTGCAAAAAAGATGGCCGGATTCTTTTTTCTTATTTAAAAACAAAAGGGAGTCCTGGGAAGCTTTAAGCCGGGTTAGCAGAAAATCAGAAATTGGACTAAAGTTTTGTGTAAGCCTTTCTTCTTTCATTGAGACGATAATTGGCTTTACTTTAGTTTTTGTTAAGACGATGTTTTTGGAACCTCTTTTGCTGTCATCCTGAGTCCCGCTTTGCGGGTCGAAGGATCTGGGTTCAGTAAATTGAAAATAAGTCGAGATTTTAGGGGAGGCGTCGACGATTCTGATTTTGGCGCCGGTTAGAATTGCGATTTTTTCGGCAACTGTTAGGGTATCGAAATATGGGGAGCGTTCGTCTTTATAAGCGCCATCGTGCTCATCAAAAATAATAATTTCTTTGAGGTTTGGACACGGTGCAAAAAGAGCCGAGCGGGAACCGAAGATGTAGTCAACTTTGCCTGACTGGATTTTTAGCCAGGTTGAGAATTTCTCAGAGGGATTTAGCTCGTTGTGATAAATTGCATAATTTTTGGCTTTGGGGAATTGGGCAAGAACTTGAGGGAGATGGTTGATGGTGGGGACGAGGACGATTGACTGGTATTTTGTATTTTGTATTTTGTATTTTGTATTAGCGTTAGTCAATAGTCGTTTAGCGTTTAGCGCTGCTGTCGGCAGCATTGCCTCCAGACAATTAACCATCGGTGCCAGATAATAAAAACTCATCCATTTTAGCAAGTCGATTTGGTAGGGAAGAAGAATGGGTTGGGGGAAAACTATTGAGCTGAGCAGCTTGATGTTTTTGACTATTGTCGATTGACTATTGTCGATTGACAAAACGATACCGAAAGGTTGTCTTTTCCCAAATGGAACCTGCACAAGTTGGCCCACACGAACTCTGCTTTGCAGAGTTTTGGGAATAAGATAAGTGAAATAGTTAATATCGGGAGATTGGTAGGTTAAAACGACAACATTAGCATACATTGTAGATAGAGTTTAGAGGCAAGAGTTTAGAGGGTCAAGTTTGACGGGTGCAGGCCTCGAGAAGGTTTTCAAAGAGAGAGGCGACGGTAAGGGGGCCGACGCCGCCGGGGACAGGTGTTATTTCCGCAACGATTTTTGCGACTTCATCGAAGTTGACATCGCCGACTAATTTTTTCTGACTATTGCCTATAGCCGATTGACTATTGTCGAGAACATTTATCCCTACGTCAATTACCACTTGTCCTTTTTTAACATGGTCTTTGGTGATTAAACCCGGTTTGCCTACGGCAATAACTAAAATATCCGCGTTTCTAGTTTCTTGAGCTAAGTTTCTGGTTTGCGAATGACAGATGGTCACAGTTGCGCCAAGATTTAGAAGGGCGAGAGCTGTAGGTTTACCGACAAGTGATGATCTGCCAACAACTACTGCCTTTTTGCCCGCAACGTCAATTTTGTAATAGTTGAGCAAAGTTAAAATGCCTTTGGTGGTTGCAGGGATAAAACCAGTGGAACTTCCTTCAAAAACTAGCTTGATATTGGTTGCGGTCTGGCCGTCGACATCTTTTTCCGGATTGATGGTGTCAATTAGCCCATCTTTGTTTAGATGTTGGGCGATGGGGAGCTGGATTATGATTCCGTGAGTAGTTGGGTCGGAATTTAACGTGTAGATATATTCGGCAAGGGTTACGTGATCAACGTTATCTGGAAATTTTTGGTGAATGACTTCGGCGCCGATTTTTTCGCCAAATAAGATTTTCTGGCGGATGTAAGCGTTGGACTCGGCGAGATCACCAATCTGGATAATGACAAGTTTTGGCTTTGTTTCAAGTTTCGAGTTTAAAGTTTTTAGTTTCTCTGCTATTTTGTCGCGGACAATGCGTCCGTCTAAGATTTTGGCCATATTAATTTTTTTGTTGCCGCCATTAAAAAGCGCTCGGCAAGAACTTTTAGTTAATTCTAAGCTTTTAGTTCGCCTCGCTCAAGCCTCCGCCATTTATAGAGCTTGTAAAAGTAGACAAGTAAAATTAGAAATGGCTCCGTCAAGTTTTTAAATTTGGCGGCAACCGGGTTTTAATTTAGAAAAAGAAAATTACGGTAAGGGGTATTTTTGACACAGCGCTTTAATTTCTGCAGCGATTTTTAAAAGGTTATTGTTTTTGGCAACGCGGTTTCGAAAGTTGCGGAGAAATTCTGAACGCTGTTCTTTCTCCTGGGGTAATTTTTCGCTTTTTATTTCTTCAATAGCCCAATTAATCCAAGCGGCAATATTTTTCATTTCTGCTTCTTTCATTCCTCGGGTGGTAATTGCAGGTGTGCCAAGGCGAATGCCGGAGGGATAAAAGGGAGGCATAGTGTCGTGCGGTACACCATTTTTATTAACGATGATACCGGCGACTTCAAGTGCAATTGCGGCGACCGCGCCATTAACTCCTTTATTTCGCAGATCAATTAAAATCAGGTGATTATCCGATCCACCGCCGGAGAGTTCAAAGTCAAAGTCGTGAAGTGCAAGGGCCAAAGCTTTTGAGTTTTTGACGATTTGGGCAGCATATGTCTTGAAAGCTGGGGTTGATGCTTCTTTTAAAGCGACTGCGATTGCAGCGGTCTGGTTGTCGTGCGGACCGCCCTGGAGGCCGGGGAAAACTGCTTTGTCGATTTTATCTGCCAAAGTGGGATCTTTTTTTAAACCCTTTTCGGTGACCATGATCATTGCGCCGCGGGGGCCCCGCAAAGTTTTGTGGGTCGTTGTCATAACAATGTGGACATAAGGGACAGGGGAAGGATGAGCACCGCCTGCGACAAGGCCCGCGATATGGGAAATATCGGCCAGTAAATAGGCGCCGACAGAATCTGCAATTTCTCCGAACCTTTTAAAATTGATGGTCCTGGGATAGGCGGTGTAACCGCAAACAATAACCTTGGGCTTTTCAGTTATTGCAAGCTTTTCTATAGCGTCATAATCCAGCCGGTCATCTTTGCCCAGTTCGTAAGGTACTGCTTTGAAATATTTTCCGGAAATTGAAACGGGTGAGCCGTGAGTTAAATGGCCACCAAATGCGAGGGACAGGCCCATGATTTTGTCGCGTAAGGGTTCAAGCAGTGCAAAATAAATGGCGGTATTGGCGGGAGAACCGGAGTAGGGCTGGACATTGACGTGGGGAACACCAAAGAGTTTTTTGGCCCTGTCTATTGCTAACAGTTCTATTTCATCAATTACGGTATTTCCCTGATAGTAACGTTTTTTTGGATAACCTTCGGAATATTTGTTGACAAGAACTGTGGCTAGCGCTTCCAGTACTGCGCCCGATGTGTGATTTTCCGAAGGAATCATCTGAAGGCTGTTTTGCTGACGCGCAGCTTCTGCAAAAATTAATTTGGAAATCTGAGGATCGGTTTGGGAAAGATTCATAATCTTTAAAATTCCTAATTGACCTAATTAACCTAATTGGTCTAATTTTAGAAATTGGGTAATTTGATATTGTTTAGAAATTAGAATAATTAGAAATTAGAAATTATGATAGTTGCTATTGTATGTTTTTTGTTCCCAGCTGTTCAAGCAGCTCCTGTGCTTCAATATAATCAGGCTTGAGAGAAAGTGCTTTGTCAAGTGAGTTTGCGGCCTCGTCGTTTTTCTCTAAAACGATCTGGATTTTGGCAAGAGTTAACCAGGCATCCGGATATGTCGGCGCAAGAAGAGTTAGGCGATTGCCCAAGGTTTCTGCTTTATCCTGATAATCTTCTGAATAGTTGGCGATCAGCAGGTATGTTTTGGCGACTTTCTGAACAATCAGATAATTGTTTTCGGAAAGATCGTAGGCGCTTTGGGCCAGTTTATCGGTGTTGTCGATTAGTTGTTGATTCCCTGAGACTTCAAAATTGTTAAGATAAGTTGCTTGTGTATTTGCAGCATCGGCAATTAGATAAGGATTTTTGAAGGGACTTGCTGTCAGTGAATTGCGGTAGGTGTAAAGGGCCTTTTCGGCATCAACGCTTTGCCGGTTTTGCGCCCTTTTGTTAAGGATGTCGGAGGCAAAGGCTCTCAATATATGCGAGAGCATAAAAGCGCAAACAACAATAGTGACAATTAAAATTGGGAATTGATACTTTTTTTGGGGTAAATTTAATTGGTAAAATTTTAAGGTTTGTGCGCCAGCGATTGTTGATGCGAGTATTAAAAATAAAGTTGTCTGTGTTGCCACAACCGAAAATCCAAAAAAGATAGTCACAAGGTATCCGGCAAATGCAGCTAATGCGCCTATACTTGCGATATTGACAAAGTCAGACCTGCCTGCCGGCAAGGCAGGTCGGGAACTATCCCTGAAGGTCTTGTACAACGAATAGGCAATGGCAAATATCAATGCCAGATACGATAAAAATCCAAGCGCGCCGCCAGTTGCCAGATAGTTTAAGAATTCATTGTGAGCCTTGTTGTAATAAAATGCCCATTCCGAAGTCTTGTTATGGACTTGGGGTCGCAGCATAAAGTAGGAAGAAACAAAAGTCTCAGGGCCGGATCCTAAGGCGGGCCACTTTTTAAAAATATCAAATGCCCCCTGCCATACGATCAGACGGATTTTTACGGATTCGGTGGGAAGGCTTGTTTCCTGATTCTGGCTAGCCGTTGTGGTATTAGTTTTCGTTTCCTGAATTTGGGAAACAGGTTCAAGACTTCTTGATGTTAAGTTTGTACCAAAGACAGTAAATATAACCAGAAAAGTTACCAGGGCAAAAGTAATAAGTTTCCAGTTTTTGGAGATGTTTTTAACTCCTGTCAGGATAAAAAAGAGCAGGAGAGAGGCAAGAATCCCTGCAAGCCCTGCGCGTGATGCAGTTAAAACAAGAGCCATGAACTGGATAATTGCAAATGATGCAAAAAGTATTTTTCCTTTGGTACTTTTAAAAAACAGTGACATGGCAAGACTTAAGGGTATTGTCAAAACAAGGTAGGATGCCAGCCAATTGGGCTGGCCTAAAGTCGAGAAGATTCGCAATTGGGGGTTGAAATCCGCCTGCCAGCAGCCGGAGGTCAGCCGGCCGGTTAAAACGAGACAGGACGGATCGCTGCCGAAGTGACTTGGAATTCCCCAAAGTGAAACAAAAATGGCGGTTGCGACTGTTGTTAAAAGAATTTTTTTGGCCCGGTCTTTTGAGAGGTTAATAAGGGCTGTTGCAAAAATCACCAAATAGGCAAACTGGGAAAGGAGGCCGCCGTTTAGACGAGTAGGGAAGCCAAAAATTGATGTGTATTTGTCGATTGAGAAAAATGTGGAGAGGGTCTGGATCGCGACAAAAACTGCAAATGCAAAAGTTACTGGATTTTTAGGGATTAGAATTTTTCTGCTTATGATAAATTTGGTAACGGTTAGAAACAGGAGAATTAGTGAAACTGCATAGACAAAAAACATCTTGGGGACTTCATAAAGTTCGGTTGTCTGGGTCGTAAAGATTATGGGAGTAATAAGGGCAAGTGCTAAATAATGCCAGAGGAGAAGTTTGTCGATAAAAGGGATGATGCGATCTTTCACGAAATAAATCTTATCATAATCTATTCTGGGGGTAATCTTGTGCGGGGAAATAATTTTAGTATTGAGAGCTGCCTGATAATCGGCTATACTTCTTTTCGAACTTCATGACTTTCGTTTTTGATAAGATCCTCGGACTTTTTTCACAAGATTTAGCTGTCGATTTGGGTACCGCAAACACACTTGTTTATGTCGGCAAGAAGGGTCTGGCAATTCGTGAGCCTTCAATTGTTGCGCTTCATAAAAAAACCAAAAGGGTCATTGCCATCGGAACAAGTGCCAAAAAAATGATAGGCAGGACACCTGTTTCTATTGTTACTGTCCGGCCTCTCCGCGACGGTGTGATTTCGGATTACGATACGACTCTGGCAATGCTTTCCTACTTTGTCAAAAAGGTGCACAAAAAGCCGGGGCAGAAATTTAACTTGCCAAGGCCGCGAATTATTATTGGTGTTCCGTCTCAGGTAACCGAGGTTGAAAGACGCGCGTTACTTGATGTAGCGCGCGAGTCGGGAGCGCGGGAAGCGTATCTTGTCGAAGAGCCGATGGCGGCGGCAATCGGGGCGAATTTACCCGTAACAGAGGCGACTGGTTCTATGGTTGTTGATATCGGAGGCGGAACAAGTGAGATTGCAGTAATTTCTTTAGGAGGTATTGTTGTTGGCAGGTGTATCAAGCTTGCTGGTGATGCGATGGATGCCGATATCATAAGTTATGTGCGTGCCCGCTATGGTCTGGCGCTGGGTGAAAAAACTGCAGAGGATATTAAAACTTCCCTAGGAAGTGCCTACAACCTACCTGTTGAAAAACAAATGGTTGTTAGGGGACGCGATCTTGAGCGCGGTTTGCCAAAATCCATTAAGCTGACGAGTACCCAGGTAAGAGAGGCACTGGCGCCAACTATTAATACAATCGTGGAAGCTATTAAAAGTACGCTTGAGGACGCACCGCCGGAGTTAGTGGGCGACATTGCGGAACGGGGTATTATTCTTTGCGGCGGCGGCGCGCTGATTGCAGGCCTTGCAAAACTTGTTTCTGCCGAAACTAAAATGCCGGTTACCGTTGATGCCGAACCGCTTTCTGCGGTAGTAAACGGCTGTGCACGCTTACTTGAGAATGACGATCTTTTGAAAAGAGTCAAAATTGCCAGTTTTCCTTAATTTTAATGGGTAAATCCAAGACTAAGTTCTCACTTTCTGCTGATTTCATTATCGGTGAATCTTCGAGCCGCTGGGGAGCAAAAAGCACAGAAATGCATACGGAGCAAAATTGGAATCAAATTTCCGGCTTGCGTTTTTACATCTTCTATATCGCATCTTTTGTTATCTTTTTAATTTTTATGGCCAGACTCTTTTCCTTAACGGTTGTACAAGGTGCATTAAACAGACAGCTGGCGGATCAAAACAGAGTCAGGCTTGTGCAGCTTGAAGCTGAAAGGGGCGAGATTTTAGATAGAGGCGGCAAAATTCTGGCTAAATCGCAAACAATCTATGTTCTTAAAAAAGAAGGGGAACTTACAGAAATTTCGCAGCAACAAATGGATGAACTTACCAAACAGGGCCTTGCAAGCGAAGATTTTGCAGGGAAACTTGGGCAAATTGAGCGAAAAGTTGAAAGAATCTACACCCTGGGCCGGGCAGCAGCCCATGTTTTGGGATACACAACATCAGCAGCTGCCCAAGATATTGCTGATGATGAGGTGTCTTCCTATCAGGCTGTGGGCAGGGTTGGAGTAGAAGAAGGGTATAACGATTTTTTAACCGGCAAGATTGGTAAAAAGCTGGTTGAGGTTGATGCAGACGAAAAAAAAGTGTCGCTTCTTGGGCGGCAGGATCCTCAAAAAGGTGCTGATCTTTATCTAACAATTGACGCAGATTTGCAGAAGTCTGCATTCGATGCTCTGGCAAAAGTGGCTAACAAGGTTGGTACAAAAAGAGGATCGGTAATAGTTTCCGATCCCAACTCCGGCGAAATACTGGCGCTTGTGTCTTATCCGGCTTTTGATCCGCAGGATGTTGCCAAATCAGTAGGTGCAGACGACAAGCCGTTTTTTAACAGAGCAGTTCAGGGAACCTACCCGCCGGGGTCAATTTTTAAAATTGTAACTTCTTTGGCGGGACTTGAAAGCGGCAGGATAACTCGCGAAACTGAGATTGAAGACACAGGCCAGTTTGAATTTGCAGGCAGCCGGTTTGCCAACTGGTTTTTCCTGGAGCACGGCAAAGTCGACGGGGTTATAAAAATTCAAAGGGCAATCGCGCGTTCGAACGATATCTTTTTTTTCAAAGTTGCTCAAACAATTGGTCTTTCGCCAATTCGTGATATGGCAAAAAAGCTCGGTTTTGGGCAAAAAAGCGGCATCGATTTGCCGGGCGAGGCGGTCGGGTTAATTGGAGATGAAGTTTGGAAAAAATCCATGTACGGGCAGGACTGGTTTGTGGGAGATACGATGCATATGGGGATTGGACAGGGTTTTATACTGGCAACACCAATGCAGATGAATGTGCTTACTTCTTTTATGGCAACAGACAAACTAATGCGCCCATATTTAGTTGCCAAAATTGACGCAGTGAGTTCAACTGATGTTAACTTAGGGAGCAAAGTTTTGGCAGAGAATCCGGTGCAGGTAGCCAATTTTGATTTGGTGCGTGCCGGCATGCACGATGCCTGCAAAGTGGGCGGGACAGGAGCGCCTTTTTTTAATGCGCCATATGATGTAGGCTGCAAGACGGGAACTGCCGAGAAGGAGCTGGGGGATCCGCACGCATGGTTTTCCGTTTTTGCGCCGTTTGAGGCACCAAAGATTTCCGTTACTGTTTTAGTTGAGGACGGTGGCCAAGGCTCGGTTGTAGCAGCACCCGTAGCCCGCGAAATTGTTGACTGGTGGATGGCTAATCGAGCTAAATAGCTAGATGGGAAATTCGAAGCGACCTTTGTTATTCTGACTCTTCGCTGTCACTCTGAGCAGAGCGAAGAGTCTTAGAGTAAGCTTAGCGAAGAATCTGTTGAATGAAAAGTTATTATGTTTACATTCTTACAAATAAGAATAATCGAGTTCTGTATACTGGTGTCACGGACGATTTGCAAAGGAGAATACTCGAGCACAAGCGTAAGATGATCCCCGGATTCACCAAGAAGTACAACTTATCAAAATTAGTTTATTTTAGAGGGTTCGACAATCCAACCGATGCGATATTAGCTGAAAAGAAAGTAAAAGGTTGGTTGAGAATTAAAAAGATGAAGTTAATAGAGTCGACGAATTCAGAATGGAAGGATCTAGCGGCTTAATTTCGAGATCCTTCACTAGAGTTTACACTGAGTGTAAACGAAGTGTTCAGGATGACATTTATGAATTTGCCAAAAGAACTAACATTAAAACTCAAGAAGTCTAAAGACCTTCGCTACGGAGAGAATCCTCACCAGAAAAGTGCTTTCTACATTTCTGATGCTAACCCTGGATTTGAACAGCTTGCCGGTATCGAGATTTCACACAATAACGTAGGCGATGCAAACCATGCATGGCATTTGGTTTGTGAATTCGATGCGCCGACAGTTGCTATCATTAAGCACGGGAACCCAAGCGGCATTTGCACGCGTGCTGATGTTGCCGCTGCATTTAAGTTGGCTTATGAGGCTGATAACGTGAGTGCTTTTGGTGGAATAATAGCGGTCAACAGGGAGCCGACTGTCGAAATGATTAATGCCATGCGCGGAATTTTTTTTGAATTGATTGTGGCGCCGGACTATTCCAAGGAGGCATTGGATGCGCTTGCTGCGAAAAGTAAGAGAATGAGGGTGGTGAGGGCTCAAAAACCACCAAAGCAGCTGGAGTTTACCCGTGCGTTTAACGGCTATCTGGTGCAGACGCCGGATACTGTCAAGGAGACTCCTTTACAGTGGAGAGTGGTGAGTGGCAAGAATCCTGATAAAAAAACTTACGGGGATCTGGGGTTTGCATGGAAAGTTGTTAAACATGTTAAATCAAACGCCATTGTGATAGTTCGCGATCTTAATATGCTTGGCATGGGAACGGGGCAGCCAAACAGGGTTAACTCTGTAAAGCTGGCCCTTCGACAAGCTCAGGGTAAACTTAATATGGGAGGTAAAGCTGTTGGTGCGGTACTGGCGTCTGACGCCTTTTTTCCGTTTGAAGATAGTGTGGAATTGGCAGCAGCTGCGCAAATTTCCACAATAATTCAGCCGGGCGGGTCGATAAACGATAAGCGGGTGATTGATGATGCCAAAAAGCATAATATTACGATGATTTTTACACACATTCGACACTTCAAACACTGATGGATGAGATAAAAGTTAAAAATATTTTCGCTGCAGTATCTGATAAATCGATTCTGGCTCCGCTTTTGGACAGCCTTAAGGCCAGGCCTTCAGGCAGAAAGCCTTTCAGGCTGAAGCCTTGGAAAACTGAAAGACCTGGCCTTGATGGTTTTGATGTTAAATTTTTGGGAACACAAGGTACAGTTGATTACCTCAAATCAAAAGGCTTTGATGCCAAATCCGTCGTTTTTGGCTTTGATTTTGACGGCAGAGTTAAGAGTTTAGATAAAAAAGTCTTCGTGGCAATTCTTGCAAATCCTAGTGAAGCGAATCACTTGTCAGAACTAGCTAAATTAGGGGTTGAACCCCTAAATGCAGTTATTGTCGATCTTTATCCTTTGGACAAAAGTAATTTCCCCGAATCAATGGACATAGGTGGCCAGGCGCTAATTCGTGCAGCCATTAAAAATTATAAAAATGTTGCTTTGGCTTTTGACGGTGAAAGCATCAGGGATTTGGTGGAGGAACTAAAGTTTAATAAGGGAGAGACCACTTTAAATTTCCGCAAAACCCAGGCCAAAAAAGCAGCTGATTTTATCGCGGAAAGGACGGAGTTAGAGTCGGGGTTAATTGTAAATGTCCTTGATGTTAAGGACAAGTAGGTTTGTCTAGACTTGCTGACAAGCTTGTACTGCTGGCAGCACTACTCCAAACATAGTAATGGCTAGTTTCTTCCAGTTTAGTGTAGAGAATCGCTTCTTGCTTCTCGTTTGTTGAGCATTTTGTATATCCGTAATTCGCCTGTGGTTCAGAGTTATTTGGTGGGACTGGCAATGCTTGCAGTGGGCTCGGATTCTCTGGGGTTGATACCAGTAAAGCTGATAAATCTTCAGGATAAGAGTTGGAGTGTAGGACTTTATAGCCTTCCAATTCCGTAGCCAATAAACCTATATCATTTTTCCGCTGTGCATCTCTCGATAATGCAGCTGTGGAGACGAGACTCTTCTTTGGTATTGGGCTGGCATATTGAGTAAGACCAGGTTTATTAACAGGCATTGTTGTTTTTGCCCTAAAAGCAAAGAAGATGGGGAAAGCTACTAGCAATACTAGGATTACCAGAAACAATATTGGGAATATAGTTAGCACAAAAACTGCTAATTTTGTTCTCCCGGTCACGGGTTCGGTTCGTATAACGTGGGTTCCCGCTAAATGATCGTGAAGGCCTTGTTTTTCTTTACTGAAAGCCACCATCAAATAGCCGATGCCAAGTATCAAACCAGAAATAATTTTTCCTGGAATTTCTCTTATTATTGCTTTGGAAAAAGTAATAGGCGCACTATCTTCTGAGATAACTTGCAGTTTAAAAACTTTTTTGCCTAAAGTACCCCCAAATTTGTACGTTGTCAGAACGAAATAGCTCCAGATTAGGATTACTGCCAAGGAATTAAAAATAATGCTGATAGGTGGTTTGCCAAAAGCTTGACTTAGTGGCTCGCCACTTATAAGAGCTATAGGTGTAGTTAGCAGTGCCGCAATAAGTACACTGGGGATTGATGCAATCCAGGTGTCCAAGAATAAGGCTGCGTTTCTGAGTAGAAACCCTGCGTAGATTGGAGTGTTTTGCGGAGTTATCGGTTGTTGCTGAGCAGCTGGAGGTTGTGGGGGAATGGGTGGTGGTGCCTGCGCTGGAAGCGATTGATTTTGTAAAGGATTGATCGTTGGATTTTGGGAAGGCATTGCTTTCTTAAGTATAAAGCTATATAAATTGTAAAGTAAAATTCGAATGAACAAAGATTTGGAATTTTGGGTGGCGACGAGTGCGATTAGTTGAGTTGATAGAAGAATACTTAGACCTATAGCAGGGTTGCACCCTTTAAGGGTTGTTGAGATAGTGTTTTATGAATAAGGATATTCAGTATTGGGTGGCGACGAGCGCGATTCCGGGAGTCGGGACGGCGACATTTAACTTCCTGTTACACCGTTTTAAAACACTAAAACATTTTTGGGATGCTGATTCGGCTGAGATCAAAAAATTAAAGCTTGACGCAAAAACCAAGGAGTCGATTTTGGAGTTTCGGGCAAATGTTGACCCCAAAATATATCTTGAGGCGGTTTATAAAAAGGGCATAAAGGTTTTATCTCTTGTTGACCGCGATTATCCTGCAAACCTGAGACAAATTTCGGATGCGCCGCCAGTTTTGTACTTTCGTGGCACACTTTTGCCTGCCGATGATTTAGCTGTTGCGGTTGTCGGGGCAAGACATGCAACGGTTTATGGCAGGCAGGTTACGGAGAAGTTGGTTAGCGGTTTGGTGTCTAGTGGACTTGCGATTGTTTCTGGCTTGGCGCGGGGGATTGATAGCATTGCACATAGAGCAGCTTTGTCTGCGGGTGGTAGGACAATTGCGGTTTTGGGAAGCGGAGTTGATACAATTTATCCACCGGAGAATTGGGAACTTGCTGGAAAAATTATTCAAAACGGCGCAATCGTTGGCGAATTTCCTCTAGGGTTTCCATCTGTCCCCTCAAATTTTCCTGCTAGAAACAGAATAATTTCCGGTCTATCTCTCGGCGTTCTGGTGACAGAAGCGGCTTTAGATTCCGGTTCGATGATTACTGCTGGGCAGGCTGCAGAGCAGGGAAGAGAGGTTTTTGCTGTCCCCGGGCCGATTGTTGGCAAAATGAGTGAAGGAACAAATAATTTAATTAAAGAGGGTGTGCATCCGGCAACGGAAGCTGCGGATATTTTGGAGATACTTAATATTGAGCAAAAATCGAGACAGGTGACACGTAACACGAGACACGAGAGGATTATCAAAGACAAGGATCAGGCAAAGATTTTATCGGTACTTGACGGAGCGGCAAAACATATTGATGCGATTGTGCGGGAGGTTGATTTGCCGATTGAGAAAGTTTCATCCACCCTTTCTCTAATGGAACTTTCCGGATTTGTCAAAAATTACGGAAGCGGGATGTGGGGAGAATAGTAATTTTAAATTTTTAATTATCTCGAATATTTCTTTCAAATTATTTACTAAATAATCAGGCTTGGCGGCTTTGAGGTTGTAAGTAGATGTCCATAATTAAATCTAACGATTCGAATTATCAAATTTTTTGGCACAATTAGTTAAGACAATGTGTAAAGGATTTAGAAGTCATCAAACTGTGTAAAAACATTTAAATCAGCGGGCACTTGACACTGATGGTAAAAATAGTAGAGAGTTAAATCTAAAATGAGAAACTTGGTTATAGTAGAAAGTCCAACGAAGGCGCGGACATTATCCGGTTTTTTGGGAGGCGATTACCAGATCGTTGCTTCGATGGGCCACGTGCGCGATCTGCCGCGGGGAGAATTTGGCGTGGACGTTGAAAATAACTTTGCCCCTAAGTATGTGATTCCCAAAGAAAAGATAAAGGCCGTTAATATTTTGGCAAAGCAGGCAGCGGGTGTTGAAAAACTTTGGCTTGCAACAGACCCGGATCGCGAAGGCGAAGCGATTGCCTGGAATTTGCTGCAGGTTATAAATGAAAAAGGGAAGGTTAAGATCCCTAATTATCAGAGAGTTGTGTTTCATGAAATAACAAAAGATGCAGTTAGCGAAGCTTTTGAGCATCCAAGAAAAATTGATGATGATTTGGTTAGCGCCCAACAGGCAAGAAGAGTTTTGGATAGGTTAGTCGGTTACAAACTTTCGCCGCTTCTCTGGAAAAAGGTCAAAAGCGGGCTCTCTGCCGGAAGGGTACAATCAGTTGCCTTGCGATTGGTTGTTGACAGGGAGCGCGAAATTGAAGCTTTTAAAAGTGAAGAATACTGGGAGATATTTGTAGAGGTATCAAAAGTAAATGAGTCGAATGCTAATTTTATTGTAAGCTTACAAAAAATTGATAATACGAAGGCAGAAGTCAAAAATCAAAAGCAGGCAGATGAGATTGTCGGGGATTTAGAAAGTGCCAAATATGCGGTTTCGGAAGTTTTGACAAAGGATGCCCGCAAATATCCAAACCCGCCTTTTACAACATCCACTTTGCAGCAGGCAGCTGCAAACCGGCTTGGATATGTGCCCAAACGCACGATGTCCTTGGCACAAGGTCTTTATGAAAAAGGGCTGATTACTTATATGCGAACAGATTCGGTTAATCTGGCGCCAGCTGCTGTTGAAGCGGCACGGAAATATATTGAGAAGATTTATGGTAAAAATTATTTGCCGCAGGCAGCGCGCCATTACAAAGTCAAATCTAAACTTGCGCAGGAAGCGCACGAGGCGATAAGGCCTACAAACATCACAGTTGACAGTTCTCAGTTGACAGTTGACAGCAACGACGAGCGCAAGCTTTATGATCTGATTCACAGGCGTATGGTTGTCTGCCAGATGGCAGAGGCGATAGTTACCGAGACGGCGGTTGATGTGATAGCGGCTGGTCACCCGGAAAGGGGTCCTGTCAGTTCTTTCCCTCCCGCCAGTGCTCGCTCATCTACAAAATCAGTTGATATTGATAAATCATCAGAGCTGCGCGCTGTCGGGAGCCCTTCCAGAACTGCCACCCCTAAAAGCTATTTGCTTCGGGCAAATGGCCAGCAGATTAAGTTCGATGGCTGGTACAGAGTTTATGACAAGGCACCGATTAAAGAACAGGTCTTGCCAAAAATTGAAAAGGGAGAGGATTTAAATTTGGTTAAAATTGACTCCCAACAAAAATTCACCGAGCCGCTGCCAAGATATACAGAGGCAACGCTAATTCGCGATCTTGAGAAGAACGGCATCGGAAGGCCGTCAACCTACGCGCCGACAATTTCAACTCTTTATGATCGGGCTTACATTGAACGGCTCGAGGGTCGCAAGATTGCACCGACTCCGATTGGCACAACTACAGTTGATTTTTTGACAAAACACTTTCCAAATATTGTCGACTATTCTTTTACGGCAGAAATGGAAGGGGATTTGGATGAGATTGCGTTAGGTAAAAAGAACATGATTGGAACTATGGAAAAATTTTGGAGGCCGTTTGAAACGCAGGTGGAAAAAGTGGCAGAAGAAGCTGAAAAAATGAAGATTGAGGCAGAAGTGACTGATGTCATTTGCGATAAATGCGGCAAACCCATGGTTATTAGATACGGCCGGTTTGGCAAGTTTTTGGCGTGTTCCGGTTTCCCCGATTGCAAGAACACTAAGGCTTTGAACGAGGACACCGGCTTAATTTGCCCTGATGACGGCGGTAAAGTTGTGATGCGAAGAACCCGCCGCGGGAGGACTTTCTGGGGTTGCGGTAACTATCCCAAATGCAAATTTGCAAGCTGGCAAAAACCGGCCGGTGTTGCAGCAGAGTCTCCGTGATACATAGCTTCGTATTAAACTTGTTCTGTAGCTGGCGAATGCAGACCAAAGGTGATAGTAAAATTCAGAGATTCTTTGGATTCGACAAAAATGTGAGCGCCCATTCTTGCAAGCAGGCTTCTGGCAATGTAACCCTCAAGGCCGGTTGTCCAGGAGAGCTGAGTAAGGTTGGAAAGTTGAGGGGAAAATTCCTCAAATAGAGCTGCAGCTTGGCCTTCTGAAACCATGGTCCTAAAACACTTTATTACAATTTTTGCCAGATCTCCTTCAACTTCTAATGAAAGAATGACTATCGATTTTTTGACACTAACTCGAAAGGCTAACTCCAGAATTCTTTCAACACTATCTTTTATCCAAACCTCGTTTCCTATCACGTAAACCTCAGGGAAAATTTTATGTTTGGTCGCGATTGTTATTTTAGTTTTTGGCATGATGGGTCTGTATTGTGATTGCGCTGTGGGGATCTCTAAAATTACCGAGAATGTTTGGGCTTTTTTCCTCTGAAAATCAATAACTGACTGAAGAACAAGACCCAAATCTACCAGGTTTGAGAGAGAGCCAATCTCCCCTGATTGCAGGCGAAGAGCATATACAAAATCTTCGGCCAAGTGGGTGAGGCGCTCGTTTTGGGCTAGCAGTCTGGCTGTGTCGCTGGCAGTTTTCAGGGATTCGATGGAATTCTTTTGATTTTCCAGGAAAAAAATAAATTTAGAAAGGGCGGCATCAATCGTATTTTGCTGCTTTTTCACTTCGAGCGCCTTTGAAGTTTTATCGTAAATTACCAGGATTAATCCAAGCGGACCTTCGGCAGTGATAGCAGGAATTATTCTAAGACCGACCTTTATAAATTTTTTATCAAGGCCTGCTATTTGTAGATCTTTCAGAATCTGGGGTAACTTAGATTTGATAATTTCGTCAAATGGCAATGAATATGAATAAAGATCCCGACCGTCTGTATCTTTAAGTGAAAAGACTTTGTAAAAATCTTTTCTTAGTACTTCAGAGCCAAACCTAAAAAGTTCCCGGGCTTTTTGGTTTATGTAAAGGATTGAAAAAGTTGGATCTATAACAACGACCGCCTCATCAATATTTCTCAAAAGTTGTTCTTCCTGTACTTGCGATGTTGCTATTTGTTTTTCCAAAATTTGGGCCCATTCTTCTTTGAACTTGTACTGTTTTGCGAGAATGAATAAAAAGGGTACTAGGCCAGCGTAACTTATGAGGTAGAGCAGAGCTAAAAGTGGTGAATTGGAAACTAAGGGAACCAGAGCCTGACTAGTTGCAAGCTGAATAACAAGAATAATAAGTGTTGAGGCGATATAAGTTACGGCAATTTGCGGTGAAATTAAAAAGGCAGTGCCGATTGCAAAAAAGTGGGTAAGGATTATAAAGGGGCTGAAGATAAGGTTGGTTGTCAAAATAAGGAGGTTGATTAGAAATACGGCGGGTGCCAGAGCCACGAATATGACGATTGTTTTTGCAGGATTTTTGATGTGTGGTAAGACAAATTTTGAGGAGGCGATAATTAGAATCGCCAGAATAGAAAATATCTGCATGATGGTTGTTAGCGATATGGCCTTGTGCAAAATAAGAATTGCCCCAAAGCCGAGAATCAAGAAGTATGCAAGGCTTGCCGAAAGTTTTAGGTATGACATTTTTGTTTACCTACTTTAAGATTAAAGCTTTTTGTCTTGGCTTGCCAATTGTATTTGACTTAAAGTTCTCTTTATGGCTATTGTTGAATCAGTGGCGATGTTTACACTTAATTTAGAGAAGAGAAAAGAAAAGTTTATTAGCGGTTTTAGAGCCAGTCGAAAGAAATATATTTCAACCGGGTTAGTTTCCATTTTTGTCTTTTTGACTATTGTTTATCTTGGGCCTTTTGGTGGGCTTGAGCGGCTTGGGCTTATTGGTGAGAAAAAGCAGGATCTGGAATCAAAAGCAGCAGTGATTCGGGGAAACGATGGTGATTTGTGGGCTGACATAATCATTGGAAAGCCAGATTTTTCAGAAATTGTTCCAAATACAGTTGTTGCTAACCAAGCGTATTTGCCTCATGGGGTTGTGGTTGATAGGACAAGTACACCAAACAAAATGTATGTGTATGACGCCGGTAATAATAGAATTCTCGGATTTGGTTTAAGTGAGTGTTTGTCGGCGGCGACTGATCCACTGAAGTGTTCTGCTAATATTGTTATTGGTCAACCATCCATGTCTACTTCCGCTTGTAACGGTGACTCCGGATTTCAGAATTATCCAACCAGAGCATCAGTTAGCGCATCTAGCCTGTGCGGAGAATCGGAAAGCCAGCTTAGTATCTCAGAAGGAGGTTCTGGAGCAAGTATGGCTGTAGATTCACAAGGGAATCTTTATGTTTTTGATGCTTGGAACCATCGCGTTTTGAAATATAACAAACCTTTTGAAACCGACAGGGTGGCTGATGATGTCTGGGGACAAAATGATTTTTCGGCAAACAGTTGCAATAAGGGTCAGTCCTCCCCAGATGCGGCGAGCTTATGCTACACCTGGGGTGACAGTAACAACTGGACGGCCGGTGTAGATGTTGACTTGGCAGGAAATCTCTGGGTAGTTGATAATGGGAACAATCGAGTACTGCGCTTTCCGGCAGGTTCAAAAACTGCCGATCTCGTCTTGGGGCAAAAGGGTTTTGCCTCTAGAACGTTTGGTAGTGGCCTCAACGAATTGCGTGATCCATCTGCCGTTAGGGTCGCAAGCAGCGGTTCGGTCTATGTTGCCGATCATTTTAATCAGCGCGTTTTGGTGTTTAAGCCATCGTTTAGCTCTGGAATGAATGGTCGAGTTTTTGGTTCGGGCTTTAGCGGTCCTTCCGGGGTGGATTTGGACCCAACAGAACCCGGCAGAGTTTGGATAACCAATCAAGGTCATATGACTATCGAGCTTTGGGATGAGGGGGGTAGAAAGATACGCGTAATAGGCGCAAGAGATAATGGCAATGTGCTTGGCGATGCTAGTGGTTCAATTGGTATAGACTCAGTTGGTAATATATTCATAGCTATTGGTACGGGGAACTATGACAATGACGTTCTCATGTTTGCCAAAGGGGGATCGGCGACTAGCCCAGCCAAACGAATCTTTGGCTGGGGTGGATCAAACGGCAATTTAAAGACAAACCAAGGTTTAGGATGGGGTGCGGGAGTAGCCGTAGTTGACAATCAAGTGATTGTGGCTGATTTCGAAAGATTAATGTTTTGGAATGATCCTACTTCCCTAACTAACGGAAAACCGGCAGACGGTGTTGCTGGCAAGGGCGTTAGTACATTTACTGACCGTGCCTATGGATGCTGCTTAACATTGAAAGCAGATAAAAATCATCATCTGTGGGTAAGCTTAAGCCTCGCTGGAGATCTCCCAAGTCGCATTGAGGTCTATCAGCTGCCTCTGATCAACGGTGCACAGCCAATAAAAACTCTCACCTTTAATTTCCCAGTGCTTGGGGGTGGCACAATATCCGCTCCGTCGTACCAGTCTTTCTGGGGCATTGCACCGTCTGATACTGGTGATTTTGTCTGGCTCGGCCACGCCGATACAAGTCGAATAATTAGGGTGCGAGATCCTTTGACAAACCCGGTTGTTGATGCAATTTTGGGTCAAACAGATCTTAATGGTACCAGCTGCAATCGGGGTGCAGCGCCTATAACTGGTGCAACAGCTAGTAGTCTTTGTTGGCCGGGATCTCTGTCTCTTGATAAACTCGGGAATTTGTATGTTTCTGACAGTTCCTTAGAGATAAGAGGAAACTATAGATTGCTTGAGTTTAATAAAGATCTATTACCAACAGACAATACACTAGTTATTTACGCGCCAGCTGCATCTAGAATATTCCCTGACATCGCAACATGGGAACCTGCGTTTGATTCCCAAAACCACATGGTAGTGGGCTATAATCCTTACCATGATACTAATCCCCAACATGGTTGGTTCCCTGGCGTCTATAATAACCCACTTGCAAGTTCTACTTCCCCTGACGCCCTTTTTAAGGATTACTACTCAATGGCGTTTGCAGCAACTTTCGATGCCAATGATAATCTTTATGTTGGGGATTTGGATCGGGCAAGAATTCTTATCTACAAGAATCCTTTCAACGCAGGCGTGCCTTCGCCATCACCTTCGGTTTCTGCGACTCCGTTAATATCTCCATCACCGCAAACAAGTCCTTCTCCTTCACCACCGGGCGATATCCAGGCTCCGGCAGTATCTATCGCTAATCCTACTGATGGTTCTGATGTCTCGAAAACAGTCAAAATTAGTGCGGTGGCTTCAGATAATTCTGTAGTAGTGCGTATGGAAATATATATAGATGATGCGAAAGTTGCCAGTGTAGACAATGCAACTTCTGTTTATTACGATTGGAATACTAAGCCTAAGAAAGTTCTAGGTGGAATTCATAAGATTAGTGTTAAGGCACTTGATGCAGCTGGTAATACTGGAACAGCTACAATTACGGTAAACAAACAAAAAGTAGGATAGGAAGTATTTCGTATCGATAATTCTGATACAATAGCTTCGAGAAAATTCTGCCCTTAAATTTTTGTCATTGCGAACGAAATCGAGTCTGACTCGACGAAGTGAAGTAATCTATAGAACACGAAACGAGTTCAGGATGGTAGAAGAAAGATTGCTTCGTCGTTTTGCTTCTCGCAGTGACAGAGTGAGTAATTATGGCAAAGAAAGTATTATCCTCAAAACATGCTGAGAAAGTACTTGTTGTTAAAAGAGCCGATATCTTCGCGGGTGAAGCTTGGCACGGTTTAAAAACAGATAATTTGTCAAGACTCCTAAAGTCAATCTCCACTAAATATAGATTTTTGCCAAGATCTCAAGTAGAAGAAGATGCACGATGGCAGCAGATTATTCCATATTTAATTTTCGAAAATAGTGGCAGGATTTTTTTGATGAGAAGAAAAGCAAATCACACAGATTCGCGACTTGCAGATAAATATTCGATTGGAGTTGGCGGACATATTAATAAGAGTGATTTGAAAAGTACTAAAAGCATGAAAGGTACGAAAGGAATGATGGATTGGGCAAGAAGAGAGTTTGAGGAGGAGATAAATTATGATGGTAGGTACAAAACTGATTTTTTGGGTTTAATTAATGACGATTCAAATGATGTTGGTTTGGTGCATCTCGGGCTTGTAATAAAAATCACTGGCGATTCCAGCAACATTTCGGTTAGGGACGAACATAAATCAGGAGAACTTGTTGGCATAAAAGAAGCAAGCCAATATTACAAGAATATGGAAACGTGGAGCCAGATAGTATATGATTTTTTGGATGCAGAAAGGGGTCAGATGAGCCGCAGGAGTCAGGGGAGTCAGACGCAGAATGATGTAGTTGGCATTTTGCCTGATTGGGTTATCGAAAATTACATTAAAGACGGAACAATTAAAATCTCGCCACTCACCAAAAACTGGAAGAAGGATATCGACCAGGTTTCTATGGATTTTCATCTTGGTTTGAATCTGAAGTTATTTAAAGCCGGTACATACCGTTTTATCGACACCAGACGCGGGCTGCCTGACGATGCGATGGAGGAGATTAATTTGTCTTTGGGTGATCCGTTTATTTTGGAACCGGGTTCTTTTGCGATTGCATCAACGCTTGAAGTTTTAAAACTCCCGTCTGATATTTTAGGCAGACTGGAGGGTAAATCGTCTCTTGCCCGGCTTGGGATTTTAGTGCACTCAACTGCCGCGCGATTCGATCCCGGCTGGAATGGGGCACCGGTATTGGAGCTTGGAAACCTGGGCCCAAAACCTGCAATACTTTATTGCGGCATGTCGATTTGTGCATTTACTTTTGAAAAACTCTCGGCGCCGGTTTCGATGCCATATGCAGGCAGCCGTTCCGACAGATACAGTGGTTCCCAAAAGGCGGTCGCATCAAAAATTGAAAAGCATGTTAAGAAAAAAAGATAATTTAAAATACTCCGGTCTTTTCATAGCAATAGAAGGGGTTGATGGTTCTGGGCTTTCGACTCAGACAAAGCTGGTAGTAGACTTATTGCGGCTGCGCGAGTTAAAGGCGTTTGCGACCAAAGAGCCTACGAACAATGTAGTAGGTGGTTTGATAAGAGGTGTGCTTTCGGGCGTCACTAATTTTCCTGCTGAAGGACTGCAGTTGTTGTTTGCGGCGGATCGCGCTCACCACTTATCCAGAGAGGTTATTCCTCAACTTATGGAGGGCAACATCTTGGTATCAGATCGATATTTTTGGACCTCTGTTGCCTATGGAGGAATTGCAATGGACAGGGAATGGTTGTTGGAAGTTAATGATAAATTCTTGGTTCCGGATTTAACAATTTTCTTGGATGTGTCTCCCAAAGAAGCTTTGCATCGAATTAAAAAAGATCGATTCGAATTGGAAATATTCGAGCATGAAAATCAGCTTTTAAAAGTCAGACAGAATTATTTTTGGCTGATGGAGCAATCCCCGAAAAGGTTTTCAGTAGTTAAAGCTGTGGGTGATAGAGATGAGATCGCAAAAGAAATAATTAGCGCGATTTCAGTTTTGCCAAAATTTTCAAAATTTAAAGCTTAGTTGTGCCGAATAATTCTCCATGGGATTTTAGTCCTATAGTAGGGTTGCACCCTTAAAGGGTTGTTAGGATAGGTAAAATGATTGATCAATTTAGATCCGTCGAAAAATTTACAAAGGGTGAGGCTTATTTTATTGAGCCTTTCTTCACGAATTTAGACAAAAACGTTTTTGCAGCTAAGTATTTACCAAGCGAGGTTTTGGGGGCGCTTGCGTCACGCTACAGTAGATCGACAAAAGGAGTAAGAAGACTTTTTTTTGACGAGTATATAAAGCCGATTTTGGAACCTAATCTTCAAGGGTCCGACCCTCGGTCAGCACGCGAGGCTGAAATTATGCGCAAAGAACTTGTCGGCTTTGTTGATTATTTACACGAGCATGGTGGATGGGAATCAGTTGTTAACAGTAAACGAGCCCGGGATTTTTTTGCCAAATGGTTGGCGGCGTACGGCGATGATTCGATTGCACAGATGGCCGGTGCACATGTTTTTTTTGAAAATATTTCGCAGGTTGCGGTAAAAACTTTGGAAGATTTCAGGATCGGATTTGCCCCTTTGGAAAAATCAACAAGATATGTGGCCTTCGATCAAAAGGTGGGTGGTCATTGGCTCTACTATCCAGAACCCGATCTTGTCAAGTCAAAATTTGGATCCGTCTATAAAAATCATATGAACATGCTTTTTGTCAGATATGCCAATACTTTCCCCAATCTTTTTAATCGTTTTAAAAAAATTTACCCGAAAGAAAAAGATCAGAGTGACAGGGCATACGCATCCACGATTAATGCTAAGACCTGCGACGTGCTGCGCCTATATTTGCCGGCATCAACCCTAACCAACGTCGGGTTTTTCGGCGTGGGACAGGCGTTTGAATATGTAATTACCAAATGCCTGGCCTCACCACTTGTCGAGGTGAGGGATTTAGTGCGTGCTGCGCAGAAAGAGCTGAATATGGTAATTCCCTCGATGGTTGGCAGGGCGACAAGCAAGCGGGGGAGAGAGTATCAGGGATACGTGAGATCGACTGAAAAGGAGTTGGAGAGAATCAGTCGAAAAGTATCAGAAGTGAATCAAGCAAAAGTATCGCAGGAAGTCAGGCCAGTTGAGCTGGTGGAATGGGACCGGGATGCAGAAGATAGAATTGTTGCCAGTCTTCTTTATAAATACTCGACTGCCGGATATAAGAGTATCAAGTATCAGGTATCAAGTATGACGGCAAAGCAGAAAGCAGACATTATTAGAAAAGCTGTTTTGGGAAGAAAAGTCCGCCAGCACAGACTTGTCCGGGCGTTTGAAAATACTTACTATAAATTTGATATCGTTGCCAACTTTGGAGCCTACCGTGATCTACACAGACATAGAATGTTGACCCAGGAGAGGCAAAGGCTTACGACGAAACTGGGATTTGATGTTCCGTCGGAGCTTAAAGGAAAGATGTTAGCCGATTACATTGATGCTGCCCAGAAAACCGATAAACTTTATCGAAAGGTGAGTGAAGATATGCCGGATCAGGCGCAATATGTGGTGATGCTGGGCAATAAAGTTCGCTGGTATCAATGGGAGAATTTGCGCGAACTTGGGTGGGAAGCGGAACTTAGAACCGGTCCACAGGGGCATCCGGATTATAGAAAAATCGAGCAGGAAAAAGTGCGGCAGGTTGCCAAAATCCATCCGGCTTTGGTGCAGGCCTTGAAATTTGTAGATTTTTCGGAGTATGATTTAGCGCGTAGAGAGAGTGAAAAAAGAATTGATAGCAAATTGGGACTTCGACTTAGCTTGTTGCGGTAGGCCGCAAGAGGGTCCGACCCTGATATCGGGTTGGAAGTGAAGTGGGGAGGTGAAATTATGAAAATTTTGGGTCGTGGTAAAGATGGAGGTAAAAAGCCCGCATTTGAACCAAATGAAGCTGAAAGAATATTGATTGAACCTCTTTTGACCCAGGGAATAGATTTTGCAGATGTAAAAGAATCAATTTTCACTAATCCCGATGTACCCGAGGATCACAGGGAATTATTGCTGGAATGGTATAGGGATAGGAAAGGGAGACAGGGTCTTGGCGGCGAGCGTCGGATAGAGTTTTAAGCCTGTTGACAAATAGTAAGGTTTAGCAGTAAATTATTGTTAGAGAGAATTAGCTGGCGAATAGCTGTCCAGCTTTTTTGGTGGAAAATATGGGAAAAGAAAGATTACGAATTGATCTTATCAAAGATCATCTTGTTAGAAGAGCACTTGAGGGAGCTACAGTGACATTTGCACCAGAAGATCCAAGTCCCAACTCAGGGATAGGTTCTAGAATTCCTGTGGACAGAAAGCAAAGAACTGGTGTCAAGTTGGGGGATGCAGCTTTTCACCCTGCATTTGGAGCATCGAGCTATATTGTTAGATCACGTGCGAAGGGTCCAGATACCAGAGGCGGTTCAATCGATAATTTGACTCGTGAAGACATGGCTCCTAAGTAATTTTACCTAGGAAGTTTGATCTCAACTTGATGTTTGTGTTATATTTTCCCAATAAGCAAAGCTTGTTTTTCGCAGGCTCAAAATCACACACGCCCCGTGCAGACTCCTTGAGTCTGCAGTCGATAGTCTATAGACAATAGTCGATAGGCGGCTGCAGGACTTTAAGAAAGGGCGGAGGGACAATAATCAACTACGATTTTGTCGAAAAGGAGATATTTATGGCAAATATTCCATCAATGCAGGAACTTTTGGAGGCCGGTGTTCATTTCGGACATCAAGTTCGTCGGTGGAACCCGAAAATGAAGCCGTTTATTTTCGGCGCAAGAGACAACGTGCACGTTATAGACTTGGCAAAAACGGTAGAAAAACTGGATGAAGCTTATGAATTTGTCAAAAAACTGGGGGAAGTTGGCGGCGTGCTTATTTTTGTCGGCTCCAAGAAGCAGGCAAGGCCAATTATAGTTGAGGAGGCAAACAGATCAGGCGCAATGTATATTGCCGAGCGCTGGATTGGGGGGCTGTTAACCAATTTTGAGCAGACCGCAAGAAACCTCAAAAAACTCCGCGATTTAAAAACCAAAAAAGAAGCCGGAGAGTTTAAGAGCAGGACTAAAAAAGAACAGCTTTTAATTGACAGAGAAATAGCCAAACTCGAAAGGTTTTATGGCGGGGTCGAAAATCTGCAAAAGATGCCAGACGCACTTTTTGTAATTGATGTGCGCCGGGAAGAAAATACCTGCCGTGAAGCCGTGCGAAAAGGTGTGCCGGTTGTGGCCATTTGTGATACAAATGCTGATGTCAATCTTGTTACTTACCCAATTCCCGGGAATGATGATGCTATTAAATCGATAAAAATCCTGACAGAGACTGTTGCCGATGCTTATCTTGCCGGCAGGCAAAAGTATGATAAGAAAACTGAAAAGGAGAAAATAGAGGCAGACGCAAAAAGTCAAACGACTAACGTCTAACGCACAATATTCTTCGAGAGAAGGAGCGTCTAGCGAATGAATCGAGAAGTTACCTTGGGAATCTAATAATAATTCTATGGGTAAGTTCTCGATAAACTCGAACAATATACGTTGGGTGGTTTATGCAGATCAAAGTTGATGAAATTAGGAAGTTGAGAGAGAAGACCGGTGGTGGAATTGCCGACTGCCGCAAAGCGCTTGTGGAAGCCAAGGGTGATTTTAAAAGGGCAGAGGAGCTTTTAAAAGGTTGGGGCATTGTTAAGGCTGCTTCTAAAGCTGATCGGGAGGTTGGTGCAGGACTAGTGGAAACATATGTCCATTCGGGCGGACGTGTCGGTTCAATGGTCGAAGTCAACTGCGAGACTGATTTTGTGGCCAGAACTGATGAGTTTAAAAATCTGGCACATGAAGTTGCCATGCAGGTTGCGGCGATGGATCCAGCAGATGTTGAAGAACTTCTCAAGCAGGATTATATCCGCGAGGTCGGTAAAACAATTGATCAGTTGATTAAGGAAACAATAGCAAAAGTGGGAGAGAACATTATGGTGAAAAGATTTGTCAGATACGAATTAGGATGAATTTAAGTGAAGCCCAGCTGCGGATGCAGCAAGCAATTGAACATCTTAAAAGTGAACTTGCCCAGATCAGGACGGGAAGGGCGACATCTGCCTTGGTTTCTGATATTACTGTTGATGCGTACGGCGACAAGCTGATGGTCAAGGAACTTGGGCAAATTACCACACCCGAGCCAAATGTAATTCTGATTTCTCCCTGGGACAAATCGATTCTTACGAATATCGTGGGGGGTATAACTAAAGCCAATATTGGGCTTAACCCTGTTGTGGATGGAGATTTGATCCGCATCGTTATTCCGCCACTAACCTCCGAGCGACGCGAGCAGTTTATAAAACACATGCACACAATTCTGGAGAAATACAAGGTTGAAATCAGACAAATAAGACACGAATATATAGAGGAGCTTAGAAACAAGAAACAGTCGGGCGAAATTGGCGAGGATGAAGAAAAAAGACATGAGCATGAAATCCAAAAGCTGCATGACGAGTTTGTCGAGGCCATCGAGGTTGCGGGTAAAGGGAAAGAAGAGCAGCTTCGCGAAGTGTAAGATTGCTAATTGACGATTGACCATTGCTGATGGCTTATTTTAGGTTTGAAAATTTAGAAGTTTGGAAAGAATCCAGGGAATTTATAACAGTAGTTTATTCCGTTACTGCAAAATTTCCTTCTGACGAGCGTTTTGGGTTAGTGGATCAAATTAGAAGGGCGTCTGTTTCAATTGTCTTGAACATAGCGGAAGGTTCTACTAGAGGTTGGGATGCAGATTTCCGAAGATATCTTAAGATGGCGCAAGGCTCCATAAATGAAGTGGTTACGGGTTTTTATATAGCGCTTGATTTAAAGTTACTTTCCCTGGAAATATTTGATAAAATCTATCAACAAGCGCTAAAACTTAATGGGAAACTGTCAGCTCTGATTAAGAAAGTTAGCAATTAGCAATAGTCTATAAGCAATAAGCATGATATCAGTTCTTATTTTCATCATCATCTTATCAATCCTTGTTTTAATCCACGAGTTTGGGCATTTTATTATGGCTAAAAGGTCTGGAATCGGGGTTGAGGAGTTCGGGTTTGGTCTGCCCCCGAGAGCATGGGGCAAGAAAATCGGTGAAACGATTTATTCTATCAACTGGTTGCCGTTTGGGGGATTTGTAAAACTGGTGGGGGAAGACCCGACGAATGCCCGAAAAAACCAAAAAAATAGTTTTTATACTAAGTCTCTCTCGCAACGAAGCCTGGTAGTAGTTGCCGGGGTTTTGATGAATTTTATCCTTGCAGTTGTGATTTTTTATATTGTTGTTGCAGCATTAGGCTTTAAGGTCAGCCTGCCGCTCCTGGTTGATCATAAATTTAAATTAGTCGACCAGAGCAAACAGGTTCTGGTTGCAGAGGTTAACGAGGGATCTCCGGCAAAAGGGTCGGGACTGGTTCCCGGTGATTCTATCGTGGCGGTTGATGGTACGCACATCGCATCAGTCGAGGATCTTCAAACGGCTATCAGGTCATCAGGCGGCAGGAATCTAACTTTAACTGTTGAGAATCCTGTCAATAACCGGCAAAAACAAGTTGCGGTGTCTCCCACTTATTCGGATCAGTTGAAAAATTACGCACTCGGGGTAGGCTTAGGAGAATTGGTTGTTCTAAATTACGATACGCCGACCCAGAAAGTTTTTTCCGGTTTTATCCACAGCTACAACACAGTTGATTATTCGATTGAAGTTTTTGGAGAGCTTATCGGCTTTGCAATACGCGAGCGAAATATTGCGCCGGTTAGCGAGGGGGTTTCCGGACCGGTGGGAATTGCCCAGCTAACCTCGCAGGCAGTATCCCTTGGGCCGATTTCGGTTCTGCAACTTGCCGGGCTTCTTTCCTTGAACCTGGCGATTTTAAACATTCTGCCGATTCCGGCGCTTGACGGTGGCAGGTTCTTCTTTATAATAGTTGAAGCAGTAACGCGCAGGAGGATTAATGCAACCTTTGAAAAGTGGGTTCATTCGATTGGTTTTGCGCTTTTGATCGGACTGATTCTTTTGGTTACTTACAATGATATCCTCAAGCTAATTAAATAATTTTTCTGATATACTTTCTTAGTGAGACTTTCCGAACTTTTTTCTAAAACCGTTAGACAAGATCCGAAAGATGAGGAGTCTGTAAATGCAAGACTCCTCATTCGTGCCGGGTTTATTCGTAAAGAAGTAGCGGGCGTTTACAATTTCCTGCCGTTGGGGTTGCGGGTTCTTGATAAAATTTCCCAAATCGTTCGGGAAGAGATGGATTCCGCCGATGGGCAGGAGGTATTGCTCTCCAGCCTTCAAAATAAGTCTAATTGGGAAAAAACAGGCAGGTGGAAAAGTTTTGATGTTTTATTCAAGGTGCAGAGCCAATTTAAGAGCGAGTATGCACTTGGGCCAACCCATGAGGAAGTTTTGGTGCCGATTGTTGCCGAGTTTGTGACATCTTACCGCGATCTGCCGCTTTATATTTACCAGATCCAGAACAAATTTCGGGATGAGCCAAGAGCCAAAGCGGGCTTACTTCGCGGCCGCGAATTTTTGATGAAAGATCTTTATTCATTTCACAAAGACGAAAAGGATATGCTTGCCTATTACGAAAAGATGAAGGCTGTTTATAAAAAGACTTTTGAGAGAATGGGTCTTGACGCAATTCTAACTGATGCTGCGGGCGGTACTTTTTCCAAAACATCACATGAGTTTCAGGTTGTGTGCGAAAGCGGAGAAGACGAAATCATTTATTGTCCTGGCGGGGATTTTTCGGCAAATGTGGAGGTTTCGCCTGTTAAAGAAGGCAAGCAGTGCGATCTTGGGCATGGCCCACTGAAGCGTGTTAAAACAATTGAGGTTGGAAATATATTCCCATTGCGTGACAAGTATTCGAGGGCTCTGGATCTTAAATTTAGGGATAAAGATGACAAAGAAAAGTTTGTGGAGATGGGTTGTTATGGTTTGGGAATAAGTAGGGCGATGGGGGCAATTGTTGAGGTTTTCCATGATGAGTATGGCATCATCTGGCCGAAAGCCGTTTCGCCATATGATGTTCATCTGGTTCACATTGAAGACCCGTCAACGGAGGCTTGGGCAAAAGAAACTTATGAAAAGTTGACCCGCGCCGGTGTTGAGGTTTTGTGGGATAACAGAGAGGTTTCTGCCGGCGAAAAATTTGCAGACGCGGATTTAATCGGAATTCCAACTCGACTCGTTGTTTCTAAGAAAGTGGGCAAAGGGAAGGTGGAGGTTAAAAAGCGAAATGAGAAAAAAACGGAAATACTACCTCTTGAAAAATTGGTTTCGCAATTGATTTAAAGTTTCTTGTATAATTTCAAACTAATATGCAGTATACAGTTACTCATGGCGAGAAGGGCAAAATTGAGGTTAAGGTCGATGTTGACAAGGCCGAATTTGCCAAGGCATACGATGAAATGCTTGACGTTTTGGGAAAAGATACTAAAGTTGAGGGGTTTAGGCCGGGTAACGTGCCGCGGGATATTTTGGAAGGCAAAATTGGTACCAACAAGATTCTTAACGAAGCTGCCAGTTTTTTAGCATCCAAACATTTATCAGAAATTTTCAAAAAAGAAAATATTTCACCTCTTGGTAATCCTGCAATTGCCGTTTCAACTTTGGCTAAAGACTCGCCGTTTTCTTTCACCGCAAGCATAATTTCCAAGCCCAAAGTTAAGCTTGGGAACTGGAAGGCTATTAAGGTAAAAAGAATTGCTGCTAAGGAAGTTGGCGAGAAAGATGTTGAGGAAAGTATCAAGAATATCTATGAAGCATGGGTTAAGAAGTCAAAAGTCGAAAGTCAAAAGTCGAAAGTTGAGGAAAATGAAGAAGAGAAAGAAGATTCAAGTAAAAAATTCATTTATGATGCGCGGGGGGAGAAAATATTCATCAAGGATGAAGAGTCACCCTCCTTCGCCTCATCCTCCGCTAAAGCTTCGGACGACAAGCAGGCTTCGGAGGGCAAGAAGGATCAAATTGATGATGAGTTTGCTAAAGCAATTGGGGCAAGAGATTTAGCACATTTGAGAGAGATTGTAAAGAAGGATCTTGGGCAAATTGTTGGCGATCAGGTCGAGGCAAAACTTGAGGAAGAGCTGTTTGACGAAATATTGAAGATTTTGGAAGTTGAAGTGCCGGACATTTTAATTGACGATGAGGTAAACAGGATGATGGTAAGAATAAACCAGACATTAGAGCAACAAGACAGGAAACTAGAGGATTATTTGCGAGAGCAGGGTACAACTATCGATGCACTTCGCGCAAAATGGAGAGAGCAGGCCGAGAAAAATGTGAAGGTCACTTTGGCCATGGATGAAATCGGCAGGGCGGAAAATGTTAAAGTTTTGCCGGAAGAAATTGACGAGTCGCTGAAATCTGTTGATCAGACTAAATTGACAGAGGAACAAAAGGTGGATCTTAAAAATTACGCTGGCGTGTCCCTTTTCCAGGCAAAAACTTTGGATTTGGTTAAAAAAGCTGTGGCTGCTTGACACAAAAGAATTTATGGGCTTTAATTTCCCATTATGACATTAATGTTGGAAGCTAGAGGAATAGGACTTGATCAAAAGAAGGATATTCTTGAAAGAAACAATTTAAAACCGGCTGCATTGTTAGAAGTCCTCAGAGGCTGGCGTTTAGAAGAAAAATCTGAAGACGGCTTATTTGTGTTCAGTACGGAAGCAAATGATTTGCCAAAACTGACCCTGTACTTGGCAAAAGATTTTTTATACTTAACGCCGACACCAAATAGATCTGACGAAAGAGGGCCAGTACTCTATTCGGAAAGAAGAGTTAGGCGTGTGAGTGTTGCAGAGGCGGATCCAATAATCACCATGCCCAAAAGAATTAAAATTGAGATTGCAGATTTGACCTATGTTATTTTTAATCGCGGTTTGACTGTTGATCTCCATAGTGCCAAGGATGGAGCATTTTTAGGTACGATCCCCTTTCAATAGAGAACCGCTTTCCGGTATGTTTCCGTAAATATCCGACACTAACTTCTTTCCAACGGTGGTTTCATACCAAGACCAATATGTGGTCTATGGTAATGATATCGCTCTAGAAATACATTTACTACATTCGTAAGTTCACTAAGCTGTTTCTTCTTAAACTTTGCCCAGCCTAAACATTCTTTCCTGACTGTCCTGTTAAAGGACTCGATGTAACTTTGCTCATTCTTCTTGTAGGGGGCAGATACCCTGTATCTGTCGCTGTAAATACCGACTCTACGCCGGAATTCATCCTTAAACTCCGAACCACCGTCTGACTGGATGAGCTCCGAGTGCAGATTAAAACGTCTCCTCATTGTGGTGTCCAGAAATACTGCTCCGTCATGGCTAGTTAGAGAAGGTCTGAGTACAATGTCTGCTTCCCTTGAGTAGATGTCGACAGCTGTAAAGGCAAAGAGTTCACCAAAGTCCACGGTATCCATCTGGATTACCTCCCTGGCCTTGGTCGCAACCGGTACAGGTCCCCGTTTGTGATACTTCTTCCATTTACTCTTGATGACATACTTCTCAGCTAGTATTTCGTAGATCTTAGGAACTGATATATGACAACCATATTCCTTTTCAAGGAAATACAGGATCTTTTGCCCGCAACAATCCATTTCCCGTTCTCTTATTGCCCACACTCTACGCTTTAATATTGGATCTACCTGCCGCTTTGGTCTTTGGCCCCCTTTGGCTTTCTGATAATCATCAAGGAAGCCCAGCAATCCTTGAGGGTTAGTTAGTATCTTGTTAATCCATATGTGCACAGTTTCCCGCTGTAGCCCAAGCTTGAGAGCAATATGGCTTTTGGGAACTCTCTGCTCAAAGAGCTCCCATGCAAGAGATATCTTTGTTAATTGATTCATATCCATACAGTTTACTCCCTACTGTCGGATTTCTACGGAGAATATTGCGCTTTCTTGCCAAAAGTTTTCATAAGAGGTAAAATGTTTAGTCGATCCACAAGAAAGGTGGAAGCCCGCCGAATCTTACTTCTCGCCTTTACAGTACTATTCGTACACGGCTCGAAGAGCGATTTTAGGCGGGTTATGAAAGGATGTGTAATTTGAATTGGCGCAAAAGATCATTGTTACCCACATATCGCCGGATTTTGACGGAATCCCGGCTATCTGGCTCCTAAAAAAGTTTCACCCGGATTTTTCCGATGCCCGTGTTGAGCTTATTCCTGCTGGCAACCATACATATAATAACCAGCCCGTTGATTCAAATGTCGATGTTGTCCACGTGGATGCGGGGGGTGGTCGTTTTGACCATCACGACACAAACGATTTCACATGTGGCGCCAAACTTGTACACGAGTGGCTCGTAAAAGAAGGCTATGTGAAAGAAGATGATGAGGCGCTGGTGCGACTGGTTCAGGTGTTGACAGAACTTGACCACGGCTGGGATTCTTATAAATGGTGTGAGCCGGCTTCTGATCGCTGGGAATTTGCAGCACACAATTTACTCTCCGGATTAAAAATGGTTTACGGGAAAAAAGTAGAAAAACAAATGGAGTGGACCTTTGATACGCTTGAGGCTGCATACGCTCTTTTGAAATCAAAAGTTGCCGCAGAGAAAGAGATTGCAGAAGGTTTAAAATTTAAAACCCGTTGGGGTGAAGGGGTCGCAGTTGTAACCAAAAACGACGGAGTTATGGATGTTGGTATTAAAAATGGATATGCGGTTGTGGTGCGTAAAGATCCAACTGAGGGCTATGTTCGAATTACCGGTAACAATATGCACAACGTTGATTTGACGAAGGCTTATAATGAGATTGTAGGAAAAGATAAAGTCGGTAACTGGTTTTTGCATGCGTCAAAAGTGCTGCTTCGTAACGGTTCAACAAGAAATCCGACTATGAAGGCAACAAAGATGACGGTTGAAGAAGTGGTGAAGATCCTGGAAAAAGCTTAAAAATTGACCTAATTAATCTAATTGACCTAATTGCTAAAATCAATTCCGTGGTAATGAGAAGAGTCAAATGGTTGGTCAAGGAAGCAAGTTTAAGATTGAAGTATATGACAAGTTCTGGTTGTATTTTTTGCAAAATTATAAGAGGCGAGATGAAAACTAAGTTTGTTTTTGATAATGATAAAGTGGCGGCGTTTGCTGATGTTAATCCCGTTGCAGATACCCACATTTTGATTGTGCCGAAAAAGCACATCGAGGCAACCTCAACTGTTAGAAATGAAGATGGCGACGATTTGGTTGAGATGTTTAAGGCTGCATCTATTTTATCGGCCGAGAAAAAACTTAGCGCTTACAGGCTAACATTTAACGCTGGAAAGTATCAGCACGTTTCGCATTTACACATGCATCTTTTGGCAGGGAATAAAATTCAATGGACAAAACTATGACAATTTTTGATTTTAAATTATAAATTTTAAATTATTATGGAATGGGGGTGTTTCTATTGATGGCAACAAAGGTGATTGCCCAGCCCGGTGAATCTGTCGATTCTATGATTCGCAAATTCAATAAAAAGGTGCAAAACGAGGGGATACTCGCGGAAATAAAAAAGAGAGAGCATTATCTTAAACCCTCTTTGCGCCGCCAGCAGAAAATTCAGCTGGCTCGCAAGAAGTACATTCGTAGCAAATATTCTTGAATTTAAGCGCTTATGGCAGATCTCGTAGACAAAATTAGGGAAGATTTGGACGTTGCCCTAAAGGGAGGGGACGGGGTGGTGGTTTCAACGCTGCGTTTTCTTCTTTCAGCTGTTCAAAACGTGCAGATTGAGAAAAAAGGAGATTTGGACGATGAACAAGTTGTAGAAATTATCCGCAAGGATGCCAAAGAACACAAGGAATCAATAGAAGCATTTGAAAAAGGCGAAAGAGCTGATCTTGTTCAAAAAGAGACGAAAGAGCTTGAAGTTTTGGAAAAATATTTACCTGCTCAGATGCCTGCCGCTGATATTGAAAAAATAGTCGATGAAGTAATTAGCGCCACCGGCGCAACAAGTATTGCCGATATGGGTAAGGTTATGGGGCAAGTTATGGCCAAAGTCAAGTCTAGGGCAGACGGAAATGTGGTTTCGCAAATAGTAAAGGGGAAACTGGCTAAATAAATCCCATGAAGTCTTTCAAGTATCAAAAAACGCTCGGCCTAAGGACAATTAAAACTAAAATTTAATTCTCGCCTCGCTCAAGCCTTCGCCAGCGTATTGTGAGTTTATAGCTCGTTATTTTATATTAGCTGGCTCCGTCATGTTTTTGATTACTTTGAAGAGTTCATTGTAGATGAATGATAAAAGTTTTAATAAAAACTGACACGCGCTATCCGGTAAACAGGAAAATTGTGCGGGTTGCAGTTGAAGATACTTTCAAAAAGTATAAAATAGAAAATGCGGATTTTGAAGTTTCGGTCGCAGTGGTTGGCGGGCGCAAAATGAAACAATTGACGGATAAATATTTAAATGACGGAGGTAAACATCAAATACTGACATTTGCTTTGGAGGAGGAAGCCAAGAGCCTTAGGATTCTAAACACTTCTTCAGAAGAAATACGAGGCGGTTTGCGTTCTCATGGTTTTATTAACCCGTCAGGAGAAATTTTAAGACTTGGAGATATAGTACTTTGCTGGCCCCAGACTATATTGGAGGCAAGTGAGGACGAAATGATGGTTGATGATAAGGTTTATGAGCTTATTTGCCACGGGACTGAACATTTACTTGGTAAGGATCATGATGAAAGTTTGGTTGGCTGATATGGTTCTTTACAGAAAGTATCGACCTCAAAAGTTAGCTGATTTAGTTGGGCATGATGATATTAAAAAGACTTTGCTCTCCCAGCTTGAGACTGGCAAGATTAGCCACGGCTATCTTTTTTATGGACCGAAAGGGACAGGCAAAACATCGACTGCAAGGATATTGGCAAAAGCGGTGAACTGCATTGCAAATCGACTAACGACTAACGCAAAAGGCAAAAAAGAAGAAAATGTTAGACGTTCAGCGTTAGACGTTCAGCATTTCTCTGAGCCTTGCAACAAGTGCGCAGCCTGTATTTCGATTACCGATGGTTCTTATCTTGATTTGGTAGAAATCGATGCGGCTTCAAATCGAGGGATTGATGAGATAAGAGATCTTCGCGAAAAAATAAAACTTTCACCTATTAACGGCAGATTCAAGGTTTATATTATTGATGAAGCGCATATGCTTACAAATGAAGCGTTCAATGCGCTTTTGAAAACTTTGGAGGAACCGCCACAACACGCAATTTTCATTTTGTGTACAACAGAAGTTGGCAAATTGCCAGCAACCATTGTTTCAAGACTTGCCAGATTTAATTTCAGGCGTGCAGGTAAAAGCGATCTGGAGCAGGTTTTGGTAAAAATTGCCAAAGCGGAGAAGATTAACATTGACAGGGAGGCGACTGGCCAAATTGCAGAAGCAGCAGACGGTTCTTTCAGGGATGCGGTTTCAATTCTGGATCAGGCAAGTGCCAAAGGCGGCAGAATAGGGGTTTTGCAGATAGAGACGCTGGTAGCACAAGCTGGTTTTGGTAAAGTAAAAAAATTCATAGATTTTATTGCCAAGGGGAATCTAAAAGAGGTTGTTCTTTTTGTTGAAGATTTGGCAGAGAGCGGTGCCGACATTTCGAGTTTCGTGCGCAGCGCCATTCTGTTTTTGGAGAAATTACTTTTTGTCAAAATTGGAGCGGTGGGTGATATATTTGACGATTTGGACGAAGGCGAGATAAGACAAATTAGACAGCTGGCAGGTGAGTTCAGGGGACAGGAACTGGCAAATCTTATGAGACTGCTGCTGATTTCGGAGAATGAAATCAAACTCTACCCCTTGCCGCAGATCCCGCTTATTTTGACGCTATTCAAATATTTGGCACCCGATGATAGTAAGAATGTTGATCAAGAAGATGTGCAGGAGATGGCAGTAGAAAAAGCAGCAGAGGTATCAAATGTACCGGAATTATCAAAGGTACGGGAAGTATTAAAGGACACGGACTTAAAGGAAATGCAGGATGATAAGAAGGTTAAAGTAAAGACTGGTTTAAAACTAAAATCAGTTTCTCTTGCTACGATTGAAAAGAAATGGAGCGACTTTTTAAGTCAGGTTAAAGAGGTTAATATTCACGTTCCGGCACTTTTGAGGTCTACCAGGATACTGAGTTTAGAGGGAGATAAATTGAACCTTGAAGTTTTTTACCGGTTCCATAAAGATAAGCTTGAGGAGCCAAAAATTATCAAAATGCTGGATGAGAAGATTAGCACTCTTATGGGAGTAGGGATTAAATTTAAATTTGCTTTGGCCAAGAAAGAGGCCAAGCCGCCTGTTACAGTTACCAGAAGCGATGTCATCGATATCAAAGAAGAAGATCTTGCTCAAATTGCCCAGGAGATATTTTCTAAATGATTAAAAAACTGATAGTCTTTCTTTTTATATCAATTGTGCTGTCCGGCTGTTTGCCAAGCGTTTCAAAAAAAACCAGCAAAGAGAATGCCGGGGAGTTTGTAAAAGGTGCCGTTATTGAGGGTTTTCCAAATCTGCCCCTTTACCAGGGAGCTAAAATAATCGAAACATACGGGCGGGATAAAAAATATGGCGGATCATTTATTGTCAAGGATTCAGTGGAAAAGGTTGTCAATTTTTATGTAAAATTCCTGCCTGTTGGCGGTTGGCAGAGCACTCTTGCGCAAAAAGCGAGCTCAAATTATGTGTTTAGTATTAATAATCAGGGTTTTTCAGGTGAAATAATTGTTAACGGGGCAGCAGACGGTAAGCAGACGGCAATTACGATTTATCTGGTTCCCCGTTGATGTTTGATGTCAATTTGACTTAAACAATTTGACTTAAAGGTTCCATCTTGTTAGGATATTTTATATCTCCTGGTTTAATGAAAAAAGAGCTGTTTTTGCCTTTTCTCCTTGCGATTTTCGTATCAGCTACCATTATTTCCCTTTGTTCAGCCAGCTCAGTCTATGCAGAAGGGCCTATAAATAATGTAGAAAACAGGCTGCAAGAGATGCGCGAAAAGCGCCAGCAAGCTATTTATAACCGCGAGCAGAAAATGGACGAACTTCGCCAAAGACAAGAAGAAAAACGTGAAACAGTTAAGGAAAGATTGGCAACCAGGGAAGCACAAATTAAAGAGAAAACCATCAGTAGAATCAAGCATGTATTTGCAAATATTCTAAACAGATATAATGCTGCTCTAACCCGACTTGATAAAATTGCCCAAAGAATTGCTACAAGAATTGATAAGCTGAAAGCAAAAGGTGTCGACACTTCTGCTGCAGAGGCGGCACTTTTAAGTGCCGAGCAAAAGGGTTCTGCTGCGGCACTGGCTATTGAAAATGCAAAGTCGCAAATTGCCGCAATCGATACATCATCGTCGGTAAGGGATGCGGTGCATTCAGCGATCAATTCCGTGAGGGATGCTAAGAAAGCACTGAAGGATTACCATAAAGCGCTGGTGGAAGCGATACGCCAGCTTAAGGCTGCAAATGCTTTGAGGGAGGGGACAGAAAGTGCGAACTAAAAATTTCAAATTGAAGAGTGGACTTTCGACGATCTTATTATTAATAATTGTTGTGGTGGCGGTACTGGGGATACTTGCTGTGGCGGTTGCCAAAAATAGTTTTAAAAAAGCGACGCCTACTGAGTCGCCAGCTGTTGCGCTAGATGAGCAGGTTAAAAAACTGCAAGACCAAAGTAGTTCAGATGAGGTTGGTGCAATTGAAAAAGATACAAGTGACACAAATCTCGATAATTTAGATCAAGGCATGGACCAGATTGAAAAAGATCTGACAGGTGTCCAGTAGGTTCCTCCAGTGATCTAGCACTACAAACTTCTTATCTGTTTATATCAAGGTAATAATGCAAGGCTCATGCCAAGTCAAACCGAGTTAGACTCGGTCAAACTTGGCTACCGAGTTAGACTCGGTGCTGTGATTTTGCCGGGTTGACCCCGTCGAATCTTAGCATTCGCCTTTACAGTATTATTCATACACGGCTCATGCTGCGATTTTACGGGGTTGACACGCGTGTCAAAAAGGCGTACATTTGCATTCGGGAACAGGACGAGTTTCAGTTACACTTCTGCTTATTTAGATTGTCACAATAGTATAATCACAAATTTGTGTTATGAAAAAGCGCGCGGAACTTAACCAACTTTTGCATCCCATAAAACTTTCGACCAAATGGCGGGTTATCTGGTACTCTGTGTTGATCTGGTTTTTGGGATTTGTGATATCGGCAGTTATAATGCTCCCATGGTACTATCCTGTTCAAGCCCTGGTAATTATCTCGGCAACCATATTTTATTTCAAAATTATCGATCCGTTTTCCGTTAAGCGGGGCAGAAGGGCAAAAGTTGATGTCGACAAAGTTTTTGCCTTTGGACTTACTGCTGCGCTGGCTTGGTTTTCAATTATCACAATTCTGACAATAGCTGAAATTGCCGGTTTTTATTATTTCAACTTTGCCTTCTACCTTTCCGACTTTCGCAACTGGTATCTTTATATCCTTGTTCTACTGGTGCCTGTTTTATATAGTTTAATTCTGGAAAATTTCAGAAGTATACGTCCCCGCAAAAAAAATAAACTTCTGTTTTAAGCTTTCTTTTGAACTCAAATCAGTAGACTGGCAAGTAAGTCTTGTGGTAGGCTTTAAGCAAGAATGCGTGATCTGGCCAACCAAAGCTACATAAGCGGCAGAAATAATTTTTCAAGGCTTGCCAAAACCGTTGTATTAGCATTTGTGCTGGTTGCTGCTATCTGGTTTTTTTCTCAACGCAGCACAAATCCATCTTTGACATCCGGCCCGATTGTTCTTAAGGATGCGCCTAAAGGACTTGTTCCGGTTAGTTTGCCGGATGATCTGGTAAGCGCCGGTGAGGCTGTTAATTTAAAGACAGGAAAGGCAGTCTTTAGTGATGTCAGCGACGAAGCGGGGGTTGCGAAAGCTACTGCCGTTCGCAAATATGGAGACGGTACTTTTACCCTGACTGTCGAGGCCAACTTGCCGGATCCCAAAAATCTCAAGTATCAGGTTTGGATTATCGGCGACGGTGAATTTTTTGATGCGGGATTTATGAACGGTTCCGGAACTTATTGGACGCTTATTTTCCGCGACAAGGATTATTATTCTAAATATAGCCAGATTCTTATCACCCGTGAGATTACAAATAACGATGGTAAGCCGGAGAAGCATATATTGGAGGGGAGCTTTTAATGCGGGTCCTGTCAGTCGTTTCCCTCCCGCCCCCTCGCAAGCTCGGGACAAGCAGTGCTGCGCGTTTACCCTGAGCGAAGTCGAAGGGCTGTCGGGAACCCTTCCACGACTGCCACCCGCAAGTAATTATGAAAAAAATTATGATCTTTGGTGCTTTTGACGGGTTTCACCCCGGGCATCTAAATTTTTTCAAGCAAGCCAGGAAATTTGGTGAATATTTGATTGTATCTGTCGGGACGGATAAAAATGTGGCAAAAATAAAGAACAGGAAGCCATTATTTGGCCAGGAGGAGAGGATGGAGATGGTGAGAAATTGCCGGTTGGTAGATGAAGCGGTTTTAGGATCAGAAAAGGATTTTTATGAGCATATTAAAGCTTTCAAGCCGGATGTAGTTTGCTTGGGGTATGACCAGTGGGCAGATGAGGAAAGTGTCAGAGGCGATCTTAACCGGGTCGGTTTATCCAAGACTCAAGTTATCAGACTGAAGCCCCATGAAGCAAGCCGGGCAAAATCGACTATTGCCAAAAAACGTTCTGTCGACTTTTAAAATTACGAACGAATTCTGTTAAGAAGTTTGTAGACTATCCCTTGTTTGTGTTTTTTGGTGATGTGCTTTTCTTTGTGTTTAATTAAAGTTCTTTTCATGCGATCGGTTGCCATGTCGATGGCCTTATCAATTGATTTTTCGCCATCGACTATTTCCAGGACATGACCGCGAATGGCCACTTCTATTTCACAGGTAAAATCGTGATCTTTGTTTCTATGTGCTCTCTCCCCAAATAAGCGGACATTGATCCTTTCGATTTTTGGGTGATATTTGGATAGTTTTTCAACTTTCTTTTGGGCGTACTCCCTGGCTTTAGGATCCGCGAGATGAATTTCCGTGATTTGAATTTTCACCGTGCCTATTATAAACACTGACGGATTAACAAGAAAGATGTTGATTTTTGTGAAATAAACCTGTAAACTTCTTCCGTCTAAATGGTGGTTGAACGAGAAGGAAATTTTTTTGAGTCAAGACGTGCGGGTATGCCCTTTCTGAAGGCCCTAAAGGGGGAGAGGGTCTGGCTCGAACTTGCACCTGGTACACATGTAGATGACCGTACAGTTGTAGAAGATGACGACACGGTCTCTGTTTTTAAAGGTGCATGGCTAGGTACCCAGAGTTCTTTTGGTCAGGCTTGGTATGATCAAATCAGTGGGGATGCGATAAACCGGAATAGATTTGGTTTTGGTATGATTCTTCGCTGGCGACCGGGGATGAGTATGGCTGAAGAAGGCAATTTACGCACTAGGTTAATGGAACTTTTGGGTCAAGCGAACCGATTACAAGATCTTGCACCGCATGTTTCTGGAGACATACGCAGCTTGAGAGAATTTATCGCAGAGACGGAACTAATTATGTCTGAAGGGGAAGAACTTATGAGAAAATTTGGGAGAAGGCATTTAAAAGTTGTTGATCATGGCAATGTAGAACCCCGTACTGAGCATTTTTAGTGAGGCAATTATTGATTTTTTTATCTAATCCTAGTAACCTAGTATCCTAGATACCCGAGAACCAGACGTATGTTTGATAAGTTACAACAGCTTAAAGAGCTTAAGAAGATGCGTGATGAGGCGATGACGATTCAGAGATCTTTGGATGCGGAAACTGTGGAAGTGGAAAAAAGGGGAGTTAAGGTAAAGATAACTTTGGCCCAACGGGTAGTCTCGATTGAATCCGGCGATAAAAATGATGAGGATATTGCAGAAGCCGTTAATGAGGCTATAAAAGAAAGCCAAAAAGAAGCTGCCAAAAAGATGCAGCAAATGGGCGGATTCGATTCGCTCAAAGGTATGCTCGGCGGCAGCTAGCCCCAAAATTTACCCCATAGTTTGAATAATTTTCAGTTCTTTAGTATAATTCTCCCCATGCCAATTTTCGAGACAGAACGAGATTTAGACCAACCCCTTTCGCCTAGGCTCCTTACATATACCGCGGTTCGAACGAAGGATCCGCAATTTATAGAGCGGAGAAAAAGCGAAGGTTCTGGTTGGACACTTGCTATTCAGCGACTGGACGGATCGAGTGAAGAATTTGTGGGAGTAGACTGGGTTTTTAAAAGCAAGTGGGGCAGACTTAGACCTGTTATCCAAACCGATACAAGCGGCAATCCAACCTATGACACTTTCAGGATTGATGAAGCAGCCGGAGTAATTGCCGTTGTGTGGGGACTTGATGAGTGGGGCAAAGTTAGGGTTGGGGTTATCAGCCAAGAAAGGCAGGTTGCGGATAATCCTTTTGGAAATGATCAGGAGGCGCCAGTTTTTGAACAAACGCCAATGGGTCTTGCGGAAAAGATTGGTGACAGGCCTGAAACGCCTGAGGAGACAGCTGTCAGAGAAGCTAGGGAGGAATCAGGAATCACAGTTGTAAAGAGTGTTTCCCGGCCAAAATTTCCAAAACAAAATGCAGGAGCTGCTTATTTTGGATCGTGGGACGAGATTGTTTTTGTCAGAGTTGATTTAGAGGCAATTAACCAGATCAAGTTTGTTTCGGATGAAATTATTTATAAGGTTGAGTTTATAAAGCTTCAGCAATTATTTAAAGATATTAGAGAAGGGATAAGTGATCGGGGCATTGCGCGAGATGCGGTTTCCAACTCCGCATATTTCATTTGGCTTTCCAATCTTGGCGAACTTTATAAGCAGGCAAAGATGGAAGATGGATTGGCTTGATTTTCTTAAAGGTATGCTCGGCGGCAGCTAGAACTTCTAATATAGCTTTCTTACTTGTTATACTTCTTGTAACGATTGAAGTTCTCGACAAGCTCGAACAATAAGAACCATTATTCTTCGAGTGGAGCGAAGCGCAATCGAGAAGTACTTGTGCTGAGTTAATCGAAGTATGAGAATTCCCAAAAGTGTTGCAAATTTAATCGAGGCGCTTGAGCAATTGCCCGGAATCGGGCCCAAGACGGCGGCGCGATTAACTTACTATCTTCTGCATGCGCCGGATTCTCTTTCTGAAAAACTCTCCGAATCTTTAGCCGATTTAAAGAAGCGCACCAAAGTTTGTTCTATTTGCCAGAATATTACGGAGGTTGATCCTTGCGAAATCTGCGACGATGCTAACCGGGATCGATCTGTAATCTGTGTGGTTGAGGATCCTCTGGATGTTTGGGCAATAGAAAAGTCGGGATCATTTAGCGGTCTTTATCATGTTTTGCATGGAGTGATTGCTCCTTTGGATAATATCGGGCCGGAGGAGTTGAAATTGCGCGAACTTTTGCCGCGCCTCAAGGATCCTTCGACGGGCTCAGGACAAGTTAAAGTCAAAGAGCTTATTTTGGCGACTAACCCTTCGATGGAGGGGGAGGCAACGGCAATGTACATCCAAAGGCTGGTTAAACCCTTAAAAATCCGGATTACGCGAATTGCACGGGGAATTCCGATTGGTGCGGAAATTGAGTATGCGGATGAGGTAACTGTGCGGCGGGCGTTTGAAGGAAGAAAAGATTTTTAGTTTAGCAAGATTTCCAGCATCAAAAAATGCTCGGCCTTATTCACACTTCTTTGTAACTTTCTCTTTTGCCTCGCTCAGGCCTACGCCAGCTAAAATCGTTTACTAAAATCGGAACTTAAAATTGAGCTGGCTTCGTCATGTTTTTGATTGTCTGGAAATCTTGCTCTTGTTAGGTGTGGCCTTTATGATTAAATTATGGATACCTCAAATGTAGCTGGTGACGTTGCCGAGGCTGCGGGTTCTGCTGGCCAGGGTTTTTTGGGTGAGCTTAAGAAAATTGGCAAGACTGCATTTTCCCAATTAATTGGGGCAAGTAGTTCTGTGCCTATAAGTGAGGAAGAGCTTGAAGAGAAGAAAAAAAGCGATGATGAATTTTCTCAAGGCGAAATTGCTCAACTTCGTGCCAGAATTGCTTCCATGTATCAAGGCTATGATGCTTTAAGGAAAAAAGAGGAAAAACTTGAGGAGGAACAGAAAAAGCAGGAGGAGGAGTTTGAAAAGTTAGAGGAAAGTAATGAACTCAGGCAATCCGGCAATGCCGTTAACGTTAATGTCAAAACCGCAGTCGGCAAGGCAAGTGCGGAAACCGGGAAATCTTATGGCAATGAGTAAACGAGTACTTTCACTATAGGTTGGGGAAAGTGGTATAATATGTTCGTTTATGGGAAAAGAGAATCGAGAACAAAATATTACTGCAAAGAAAAAGTTAATTTTTGAGGAAGAACTAACTCAAGTAGTAATGGATAGTTTTTTATTGGAACATCCAGGAGTTTCTGAACGGGCTGTAAGATTATTAGTTGAATTACGCAGAAAACAGGCTAATAAAGGACAAGAGAGGTAATATAATTAGTGGCTGACCTTGCCCACGAGACCAATCTTCCATCGGAACCTTCTCCAGTTTGGAAAGAGCGTGATACTTTAACTCCGGACGAAATCAAAGCACTTGAGGGAATTATTAATGTGGAAAATCATGCCGCCAACCTTGCTAAAGATATTAAAGACGGTATTAATTTACCCTTTTTGGCTACAGATTTTTATGAAGAAGCATTTACACCATTAGGGCATCCTTCCAGAAATTACAGAAATACAAATACTTTAGTGGTAGATGGTGATTTAGAATATCCATCTTACGAAGAAATCCCAGCGTTAATGGATGATCTGAATAGAGAAGTTTGGGTTTTATGGAAAGATGCTGCTGTGGACTCAAACGAAGTTAGTAGAATAATAGATTTATGTTCGAAAATCCATGAAATGATTTATATTCATCCATTTATAGATGGAAATGGAAGGGTCACCAGAGCCCTGGTGCATCTTGCGCTTCATCGGTTCGGATTTAGATTGCCACATTGGCGATATAGTGGAAGAGATAGTTATTTAGACGCAGTTGCAGCAGCCTGGCATGATCCAAAGATATTTAAAAAATTTCTGGCAAAAGCAATGATTTCAAACTATAAAGAAATAGAAGCTAGATATAGTGCAGATGAACAATTAAAAAATGATGCAGACTTGGATGCATTTAATAAAACTCGAATTAGATTAGAAGAGTATCTTGAGGGGATTAATGAAGCTTTATAATTTTCTTTCCCGAAAAGTTGAGGAATTTAAGCCCTCTGGTAAAACTGCCGCGTCTAACGCGGCTGACGTCGGGCTTTATACTTGTGGGCCGACGGTGTATGACTTTGTGCATATCGGCAACTGGCGTACGTTTGTTTTTGAAGATATCCTCAAGCGCGTGCTGGCCTTTAACGGTTACAAGGTTAATCATGTAATGAATATTACCGATATTGACGACAAAGTTATAAACAGGGCAAAAAGCGAAAAAACTACCATCAGAAACCTTACCCGAAAATACACTGATGCTTTTTTTGGCGATCTTGAAAAACTCAACATCATAAAAGCAGACAAGTATCCCATAGCGACAGATCACATTAATTCGATGATTCGAATTATCGAATTATTAGTTAAAGGGGGTTTTGCTTACGTGCGGGATGGGTCTGTTTATTTTTCGATTGCAAAATTTAAAGGTTACGGTAAGTTATCCGGCGCTAACATTAAAGGTGTGAAAGCCGGGGCGAGGGTCGATGTTGATGAATATGACAAAGATAACCCTCAGGATTTTGCACTTTGGAAGAAAGAATCGGAAGATGCCAAGAAGCGCCATGAAGCTTTTGATTCGCCCTGGGGTGTTGGCAGGCCGGGCTGGCATATCGAATGTTCTGCCATGAGCATGCAGTATTTGGGCGAGTCGTTTGATATCCATACCGGCGGAGTCGATCTTTTATTTCCCCATCACGAAAACGAAATTGCCCAAAGCGAGGGGGCAACGGGCAAAAAGTTTGTTAACTTTTGGTGTGAGGGGGAGCACCTTTTGGTTGAGGGCGAGAAGATGGCCAAACGCTTGGGCAACATATTTACGCTCAAAGATGTGATAGAAAAGGGGTTTGATCCTGTGGCTCTTCGTTACTTGTTTTTAACAGCCCATTATAGATCTCAATTAAACTTTACGTGGAAAAGTTTGGAAGCAGCGCAAAACGCTTTAAACAATTTACGAGGGGAAGTTGAAAATTGGGATACACCTAAAGTTGGTTGTGCTGAGTTTGAGGGAAATTTTAAAGAAGCAATTAATAACGATCTTGATATGCCAAAAGCAAGCTCGGTGTTATGGGAAATGGTTAAGAGCGATTATCCAACAAGCGCCAGACACCGGTCAATTCTTTCGATGGATAAGGTTTTAGGGCTTGGGCTAGATCAAGTTAAGGGAGCGGAACTGCCAAAGGGTGCAAAAGAACTTATTGCAAGACGTGAACAGCTACGGGCAGAAGGCGACTATGAGGCATCTGATAAGATGCGCAAGGAGTTGAAATCAATTGGTGTTGAAGTTGAGGATACAAGCGAAGGGCCGAAATGGAAGGTTAAAAGAGGTTCTCGATAAACTCGAACAATATTTACCATTTTATTCTTCGAGCGAAGTCGAGAAGTATAATGATTAATATTGTCAAAGTTAAAGATCGAGACGAGGGGCAGAGAAAAGCTCATGACCTTTTAAAAAAATCGGTTGATAAAGATACTCTTCTTGCACTTTCTGGTGGAACATCTGTCGATTACAGAGCAATGATCGTAAAATCTTCTGATATTTTGCCAGGAGCGATTTGTGTTGTTGACGAGAGATACGGGGAAGAGTTTCATAAAAACAGCAACGAACTTCTTTTAAAAAATCAGGGAATTAAAAGTTTTGCAGATAAAGAGTGCATTGAGACACACAAAATATTAAAAGGAAAAGATTTTCGGCAAACTGCAAAAATTTATGAAAAAGAGATTGAGGATTTATTCAAGAGATTTCCCAAAAAGGTTGGGGTGATGGGAGTTGGTGCCAATATGCATACGGCAGGAATTTTCCCGAATAGCGATGCAGCTCATTCTGCCGACTTTGTGGTTGCTGAGGAAGTCGATGATCAGTATCCCAAAAGAATTACGTTGACACTCAAGGCTTTGGGTGAGTTCACGAATTTTATAATCATGATGTTTGGCCCTGCAAAGCAGAACGCGTTAAAAATGCTTCTGGATGAGAAAATTAATGATATGCAAAAGTTCCCGGCGATTTTTTACAGGAAAGCAAGGATAAAAAGTTATTTGATAACCGATATTAGTTTGTAATTTATTCTTCGAACGAAGTGAGAAGTTTAATGAGCAAGACCTGGCGTTGGTATGTGTACATAATTGAGTGCTTAGATGGTTTATATTACACTGGCGTTACATGGGACATTGATAAAAGAGTTGAGCAACACAGGCTAGGGAAAGGGAGCAAATTTACATCGAAACATGGTTTTAAGAAGTTGTGTTTTGTTGAGGAATTTAATGACTTAATCCAAGCGAGGAATAGAGAGCATCAGCTAAAAGATTTCAGCCGAGTTAAAAAAGAAGCGTTATTTAATAGTTCTCACTAACGTTCGAACAATAACATGGTAGTTGATTATGTATACTTGAAAAAATGCGACTAGGATTCATTGGACTGGGGAGGATGGGCTCTCGGATGGTTGCTAAATTGGTTAATGAGGGCCATGAAGTGATTGTGTGGAATAGGACGAGGGAGAAGACGGATGCGCTAAGAGATTCTATCGCTTCGCTCCAGAATGACAAAAGGGGAAGTCTGAAGGACAAAGGAGGATTGATTGTTGCCGACTCAGTCAAAGATCTGGTCGGGAAGCTTAAGAAACCGCGGATCGTTTGGTTGATGCTGCCGGCGGGGGAAGCTACGCAGGGGATTCTCGATTCCTTCGATAATACTCAGGACGAGCAAGTCGAGAATGACATTGAGGCTGGCGATATTGTGGTCGACGGGGGTAATGCTCACTATACCGATACCCAAAAAAGATATGAGCATTTTAAATCAAAAAACATCCGATTTTTGGGTATTGGCGTTTCCGGCGGAATTATTGCGGCACAGGATGGTTATCCTTTGATGGCAGGTGGAGACAAAAGCGCATACGATCACATAAAACCGATTCTGGATTCTTTGGCAAAACCCACTGGTGGTCATGAGTATTTTGGTGAAGGTGGAGCAGGGCATTTTGTGAAGATGGTGCACAACGGGATTGAATACGGGATTATGCAGTCGATTGGTGAGGGTTTTGGAATCTTGGAAAAATCCCCGTACAATTTGGATTTAATTAAAGTTGCAAAACTTTACCAAAAGGGAACGCTTGTTTCCGGGTTTATGATGGCACGCACCGCTGAATCTCTACAAAGTGATCCGAAACTCGAGAAACTTGAAGGTTATATCGAGGCATCCGGAGAGGGAGACTGGACGGTTGAGGAGGCCGGGAAAAATAATCTGCCGGTCGAGGTTATAGAAACTGCTTTGAATTTCCGCACAAAATCGCGTCAGGATAAAAAAATCTCCTCAAGCTTTGCTGCGCGCATGGTTGCGGTACTTAGAAATGCTTTTGGTGGGCATGAGGTGAAGCAAAAAGAGTAGAAAGTTTGACAAGCTTTTGTTAAAGTATCAGCGAATTAGTTTACATCCCACTCAGATTGTTGGCAAAGGAAAATCACCCAAAAAGCAGTTAAGATTAGCTCCTAAGAAAGGAGATATCAATGAGTGAGAAAACCATCA